>Ga0315535_1000153_pt1 | contig 45267 bp, 44 predicted proteins | sample SalMarSW160220MG_2_FD_203092 | JGI IMG/M metagenome (GOLD analysis project Ga0315535, IMG submission 203092) | Salt marsh sediment microbial communities from the Plum Island Ecosystem LTER, Massachusetts, United States - Salt Marsh Sediment SW1602-20 ... | reverse complement strand
TCTTGTAACGCTGGGCAACGATGCTGTTGGGAATGGTAATCCCGCTTGAATAAGGACCGAGCAAAAAATCGACCTTATCTTCATTTATGAGTTTTTCAACCAACCGGGAGCTTTCATTTGGGTTGCTCTTGTCGTCATAATAGACAATCTTCAACATATACTTTTCATTGCCGACTTTTATTCCTCCCGAATCATTGATTTGTTTTACCGCCATGTTGTACGAATCCCTGTACATTTTCCCGGTTCTGCTCTTTCCGCCCGTGAAAGATATTGCACACCCCAACTTAATGACCTTTGCACTGGCAAAGGTCCCCAATGTAAAAACCATTCCCAGTGCGACGAAGGTAATCAACAAACATCTTGCCAGATTTTTCATTTCACTACCCCCTCAACTAAAATTAATTAGAGTTTATTTATATAAATGACTTGATACCGAAGCTAAATGCTCTTAAAGATTTAAGGAGGAATTTTGAAAAGCTGATCTTGCGGTAACATACCTTTACTCGCCTTCTTCTGCCATATAAAAAAAACCCTCGGGTAGACGTTTCATCCATCTGGAGAAAGCAATTCGCCCGCTGTTCGTAAAATATATGCAAATTATTTGACAGTTTATGCCAAAACCTCTATAGGGTCAATATAAAATAAAAAAGGTTCAAACTTTGAGGCTTGACAGGTTTCTTCTCAGGAGTTACGCATAAACACATGAGGGAAAATAGAATTATCCCCATTCGAATTTCAGGTGTTTAGGGTTCACGGTGGAAGCAAGGGAATAATGAGATTCAATCACAATGAGTATATCTACAGTATGGAGGTTTAGAAATGGACAACTTTTTGGAAGGGGGCACAAAAAACCCGCTGAAAATTCAGGACAACACCTTCCGTGATGGACATCAATCTCTTTTGGCGACAAGGATGAGGACCGAGGACATGATCCCCATCGCCGAAAAGATGGACGATGTGGGCTTCTGGGCAATGGAGGTATGGGGCGGCGCGACCTTCGATACCATGCACCGCTTCCTGGGGGAAGATCCGTTCGATCGGATACGAACCCTCAAGAAATACATCAGGAAAACCCCATTCACCATGTTGTTAAGGGGGCAGAACCTCGTTGGTTACAGGAACTATGCCGATGACGTGGCCAGGCTGTTCGTGGACAAGACCTGTGAGGCGGGGATGGACGTCTTTCGCGTCTTTGATGCCTTGAATGATTTCAGAAATTTCAGGACCGTTGTGGAACGTATCAAGGCCAATGGCAAGCACTTTCAGGGGACGATCTGCTATTCCCTCACTCAAAGACGCATGGGCGGAGAGGTATTCAACCTTGAGTATTATCTGAAAAAGGCCAAAGAAATTCAGGACATGGGAGCCGACACCCTCTGTCTGAAAGACATGGCAGGCATCATGGCCCCTTTTGACATTGCCAAAATCGTGACCGAGCTGAAAAAGGTGATCTCCATCCCCATTCACCTGCACACCCATTATACCAGCGGGATGGCCTCCATGGTGTACCTGAAAGCAATAGAGGCCGGCGTGGATATCGTGGATACCTGTCTGGCGCCTTTTGCGCTCCGGACTTCGCAACCGGCGGTTGAACCCATGGTGGCAACCCTGTTTGAAACCGACCGAGATACGGAACTGGATCTTCATCTCCTTTTGGAATTGGGTGACTATATTGAGAGTGTCGCCCCGAAATATCGCGATTATCTGGCCAAGAACAGGATGTCCGTCATCGATACCGGCGTCCTTGCCCATCAGGTTCCAGGGGGCATGATCTCAAACCTGGTCAATCAATTGAAGCAGGCCAAGGCCCTTGACAGGCTCCCTGAAGTGTACAAAGAAGTTGCCGTGACACGCAAGGAACTGGGAATGCCGCCCCTGGTTACGCCTACGAGCCAGATTGTGGGTGTCCAAGCGGTGTTGAATGTCCTCTTCGGGAGATACAAGATGGTCACCAACGAAGTCAAGGACCTCGTGTATGGTCTTTACGGAAAAACCCCGACTGAGGTAGACCCTGATGTCCAGGAGAAGGTCCTGAAAAACTACAAACGGGGTCAAACACCCGTGACCGGTCGCGCCGCAGACTATCTGGAACCTGAACTCGAAGAGGACAGGAAAAAGATAGGTGACTTGGCCAAGGATGATTTTGATCTGCTCATCTATGCCCTTTACCCGAGAACAGGGGAGCAGTATCTGAAATGGAAATACGGATTGGAAGAACGGCCAAAGGATGTGCTGCCCAAGACACTGGCGGATATCAGGAAGGAAGACGAGGCCATGGCCGCCGCCATCGAGCAGGTCTGCAAGACCATGTAAGGAAAGGGGAACCATTGACCGGTTTGCCCATTAAGCCGTGAGCAGCAAGTGGAATGGGAGGAGATCCTGACACTCTTTTTCAGGCTCTTCTCCTGAGCTCCGGTGGATGAGACGGCAAGACGAAACGGGCCAAGCGGCGAACGGGCCAACCGACTAACCCGCATTTGCAAAAAAGGAGTGATGAAATGAGGAAAAAAGTAACCGTTGTGGGTGCCGGAAACGTTGGAGCCACGGCGGCGATGCGTGTGGCCGAGAAGAGGCTGGCTGATGTGGTGCTCATGGACATCCTGGAAGGGGTTCCGGCCGGCAAGGCCCTTGACCTCATGGAAGCGGCTCCCGTGGAAAAACACGATTCTAAGATCTTTGGGGTAACCAACGATTACGGTCAAGCCAAGGATTCGGATATCGTTATCATAACCGCGGGCATACCTCGCAAACCCGGTATGAGCCGTGACGATCTCCTATCCACGAACATGGGGATCGTCGGAACCGTTGTAAAATCCATCGCTTCCGTCGCCCCCGACGCCGTTTTGATCCTGGTGAGCAATCCCCTGGACGCCATGTGTCACATAGCCCTGGAGGCGAGCGGTTTTCCGAGAGAAAGGGTTATCGGCATGGCCGGCGTCCTGGATTCGGCTCGCTTCAGGTCCTTTATAGCCATGGAGCTCAAGGTATCCGTGGAAAACGTGCACGCCTTTGTCCTGGGTGGCCATGGAGACACCATGGTTCCCCTGCCCCGCTATTCAACAGTGGCGGGCATCCCTATTACGGAACTCCTGGAGCCTGAACGCATAGAGGCCCTTGTCCAGAGAACCCGGCAGGGAGGAGCGGAGATCGTCAGCCTTCTCAAGACAGGCAGCGCCTATTACGCGCCGGCCTCTTCCGCGGTGCAGATGACGGAAGCCATCCTGAAGGACAGGAAAATGATTCTTCCCTGTGCCGCCTACCTGGAGGGGGAATACGGAATTCACAACCTGTTCATAGGGGTCCCGGTCAAGCTGGGAGCCGGAGGAATGGAAGAGATCATTGAAATCCAACTCACCGCGCAAGAAAAAACAGCGTTGGATGCATCGGCCGCAGCAGTGGAAGGATTGGTAAAGGATATGGAGCGGCTGAAAGGTTAATGGATTCGTAAGAAGCTGATTTATTCAGCAAGCGACAGCCTATGAGCAACGAAGGCGATAGAGGTATTCGGCCGAACCTGACACTCTTTTTCAGATGTTTTCTAAACACCTTGGCGGAGATGAACGGGATGTTCCTGAAGCGGCGTCATTTCGACCCTGGAACAGGACAGTGGAAGGGTCGAAATCCGCAGCGACCGGAGTCATGGACGACGGAGGGAGCGTAGCTTCTGGAATATGCGGTTTGCCTGCTCAAGGAGGTCACGACTGCCTTGGAAGTCCAGGGACGGACTTTTTACGGTTCCATAAAAGTTGAGAAATGGAGAAATAAATGAACTGGTTCGTAGCGACCTTTAAGGCATCTATCGGCAAGAAACTGGTGATGGCGTCGACGGGTCTGGCATTTTGCCTTTTTCTGGCCACCCACCTCATCGGTAATTTTTTTATCTATGCTGGAGAGTCTGCCTTTAACGGATATTCCGCTCATCTGCATGAGTATGGACCTCTTCTGCATGTGGCAGAGGCGGGCCTTGTGGTCTTCGCCTTGCTTCATATTTTTTTTGCCGTTCTGCTCTATTTTCAGAATCTCATGGCCAGACCAAAGGGCTATGTGATGAAAAAGAGTGTCCTGCATAAGAATGCTCCCGGCGGGCAGACCATCTCATCAAGACTCCAGCCTTATACGGGCCTGTACATCCTGATATTCGTCATCATTCATCTGTTCGCCTTCACCTTTGTTGATCGAGAGGCCCAAGGGGGGCTCTTCAAAATGGTTTCAACGGCCTTCGGAAATCCTCTCTATGGTGTTTTCTATATGTTTTCCGTCATCGTTGTGGCATTCCACGTCAGGCACGGCTTTTGGAGTGCCTTTCAGACCATCGGCGCCAACCATCCCAAATACATGCCGGCTATCAAGGTGGTCAGCATCGTTCTTGCTTTTGTTATCGGCATCTGTTTTTCTTCGATCCCGGCTTTTCTTTTCTTGACAGCATAAGGAGTGCGTAATGAAGTTAGATTCCAAGGTCCCGGGAGGGCCCCTTGAACAAAAATGGGACAAGTACCTGGATGATCTAAAGCTTGTCAGTCCCGCCAACAAGCGAAAATTCGGTATTATCGTGCTTGGGACAGGGCTTGCAGGAGGATCCGCTTCGGCCACCCTTGCGGAACTGGGTTACAACGTCAAGAGCTTCTGCCTCCAGGACACACCCCGCCGTGCCCACAGCATCGCGGCCCAGGGCGGTATCAATGCGGCAAAGAATTATCCCGGAGACGGGGACAACATCTGGCGGCTTTTCTATGATACCATCAAGGGTGGAGATTTTCGCGCTCGTGAGGCAAACGTCTATCGCCTGGCCCAGATAAGTAACCGGATCATAGACCACTGTACGGCTCAAGGTGTTCCTTTTGCCCGGGAATACGGTGGGCTTCTGGCAAACAGGTCTTTTGGAGGCGCACAGGTCTCGCGTACTTTTTATGCGCGGGGACAGACAGGACAGCAGCTCCTTTTGGGTTGTTACAGCGCAATGATGCGCCAGGTTTCCGCCGGCCATATCGAGATGCTTCCCCGCCGAGAAATATTGGACGTGGTCATCGTTGATGGTTGCGCTAGGGGAGTTGTCGTCCGAAACCTCATTACCGGGGAGATCGAAAAACACGCCGCCCATGCGGTTGTCATGGCCACTGGGGGGTACGGGAACGCCTATTACCTGTCCACCAACGGCATGAATTCAAATGTTTCGGCCGCCTTCAAGGCCTACAAAAAAGGTGCCCTTTTCGCGAACCCCTGCTTTGTACAGATTCACCCTACCTGTATCCCGGTACATGGGACCTATCAGTCCAAGCTGACCCTTATGAGTGAGAGTCTCAGGAATGACGGCCGGGTGTGGGTACCTAAGAATTCCGGTGACAAACGCTCTCCCAATGAGATACCCGAATCGGAAAGAGACTATTATCTGGAGACAAAGTATCCTGCCTACGGCAATCTGGTGCCCCGTGACGTGGCTTCCCGGAATGCAAAGGAACAGTGCGACATGGGCAAGGGAGTGGGGCCGACAGGGTTGGCCGTCTATCTCGATTTCAGAGATCCCATTCAACGGGACGGGAAGGATGTCATCGAACGGAAATATGGAAACCTCTTTGATATGTACGAACGAATTGTGGGCGAGAATCCTTATGAAACACCCATGATGATCTATCCGGCGGTCCATTACGTGATGGGTGGATTGTGGGTGGACTATAACCTCATGAGTACCATCCCGGGGCTTTTTGTGCTGGGAGAGGCGAATTTCTCAGACCACGGGGCAAACCGTCTCGGGGCCAGTGCCCTCATGCAGGGGCTTGCCGATGGATATTTTGTTATACCTTACACCATCGGCGGATATCTGGCGGGGACTTTTCTATCGGAAGTGAATGCCACACATCCGGCATTTGAGGATACAGCACAACAGGCAAGGGAAAAGATTCAGAAATTATCGGCACTGAAAGGACATCGTACGGTTGATGACATACACCGAGAACTCGGGCATATCCTGTGGGAACATTGCGGTATGGCCAGAAGTGAAGAAGGTCTCTTAAAGGCCAAGGAATTGATTCCACCGTTGCGCGAGGAATTCTGGGAAAACGCCATTGTTCCCGGTGGACCGGATGATTTGAATCAGACCCTTGAGCGGGCGGGGCGGGTTGCGGATTTCCTGGAGTTTGCCGAATTAATGGTAGAAGATGCAATCTCCCGGAAGGAATCCTGCGGTTGTCATTTCAATGTGGGCTATCAGACGGAAGAACACGAGGCACTCCGCCAGGACGATACATCGTGTTATGTCTCAGCCTGGGAATATGCAGGGAAAGGAAAATCCCCGGTGCTTCATAAAGAACCGCTGGCCTTCGAGAATGTGCACCTAACCCAGAGGAGTTACAAATGAGTGGAGCCATCAACCTCACCTTAAAAATCTGGCGTCAGAAAAACGCTAAGGAAAAGGGTCACCTGGAAGTCCACAACTTGGAAAATATCTCTACGGACATGTCATTCCTGGAAATGCTGGATGTCCTCAATGAAGGACTGACCCTGGAAGGCAAAGAGCCCATCGCCTTTGATTATGATTGCAGGGAAGGCATCTGCGGTGCTTGCGGGGCCGTTGTCAACGGTTATGCCCACGGGCCTCGGAAGGGCACGACCCTTTGCCAGCTCCACATGCGGCATTTCCACGACGGTGATACCATTGTCATTGAACCCTTCCGTGCACGCCCCTTTGAGATAGTGAAAGACCTGATGATAGATCGAAGTGCGTTTGATGTGATCATCCAGGCGGGCGGCTATGTATCTGTTAACACCGGCCAGGCTCCTGAGGCAAACAGCCTCCCCATCTCAGAGGAAAACTCCGAGCTTGCCATGGACGCTGCGGCATGCATCGGCTGCGGGGCATGCGTGGCGGCTTGTCCCAACGCCTCCGCCATGCTCTTTGTGGGGGCGAAAATATCCCACCTGACACTCCTCCCCCAGGGAAAAGTAGAAGCGGGCAAGCGCGCCCTATCCATGCTCCGGAAGATGGATGATTTGGGCTTCGGGAAGTGTGCGAATCACACAGAGTGCGAGGTACAGTGCCCCAAGGAGATCTCCATCACGAATATCGCCCGTTTGAACAGGGAATTCATCAAAGCGAGTTTTGGATCGTCAGTTCGGTGACAGTGTGCGCTGAATGGGATTCTAACGACTGATCCGCTGTGACGGACGAAGGAAAGTGGGGCCTCACATGAGGCCCCTTTCCTTTTTATTAACCAAGCAGAGGCCGACCCATCAGCAAAAACCCCGTCCGCATTTCTTCATTCTTGTTTTGCCCGTTAATTGTTCTTGACAACAGGCCGATTTTTCACAAGACTACATACCCTGATTTGCGTGCCCCTCAGTGGACACGTTGATGACTTCCACAAAGTCATCTTTTCACCCTTGATCAGGAGAAGAACCTGAGGCTTTTTTTCAGGTTCGGTTTTCTTAGGATTCTCAGTATAAAGGAGCCCGTGGAAAAATGAGTCTGAGAGAAAATAACAATACAGGCAATCCCGGGGGGACCACCACGAACGCACGGACAGAGCCGCCGGATATAGCATCGAACAGAGATTGCCTTGATGCCAAACCTTTTACGAATATTTTCATGACCTCGCCCGTCGGCATCTTTATTGTACAGGATAGGAAACTTTGTTTCGTAAACCCTGAGTTTCAAAGGATATCAGGTTACAGTGAAGATGAACTGTTAGCGATGGAGTCTTCCATGCTGGTCCTTCCGGAGGACTGGCCAAGGATCAAAGCGAACGCCAAGATGACACTGAAAGGAGAGAGGACAACACCCTATCTCTACAGGGCCGTCGATAAGAAAGGCGACATTAAATGGATCATTGAATCCGTTACCTCCATCCGGTATGGCGGAAAGCCGGCCGTGTTGGGGTATTTCATGGACAACACCGACCGAGAGCACGCAAACGAGGCCCTGGGCCTCTCGGAAGAGAAGTTTCATAAAGCCTTTCGTTCCAGTCCGGACTGGATTGTCATCAGCACACTTGAGGATGGCTTTTATGTTGATGTCAATGAAGCCTTCATTGAGACAACAGGCTATCGGCGGGACGAAGTTATCGGCCGGACTTCCATTGAACTGGGCATCTGGGCGGATCCTCAACAGCGCAAGGAAATGGTCAAGGTTCTCCACGAGCAGAAAATGGTCCGGAACCTTGAGGCCCAATTTCGCATGAAGTCAGGGGAGATCCGCTTTGTCCTCTGGTCCGCTGAAGTCATCGACTATGGTGACGAAAAATGTCTCATAGCCGTAACACGCGATATCACGGCAAGAAAGCGGGAGGAGAAGGAGCGGCTTGAAAAGGAAAAACTTCAGGGTGTCCTGGAAATCGCCGGCGCCACATGCCATGAATTGAACCAGCCCTTGCAGTATGTCTACTACCTTCTTGATGAAATCCTGGAGGAAAATCCTGACAGCAAGGCAGCCAAAGAACTCAAGAAACAGTGCGACAGGATGAAAGAGGTCACGACCAAGATGGAGAATATTACGACCTATGAGACAACGGAATATGTCAGAGGTGAAAAAATGATCGATATCAACAAGGCCTCAAAGATCTAAGAAAAGGAAATCCTATTCAATGAAGCACCTATTTTCTCCCTTTTCCATAAAAGGTTGCCGGCTCCAAAACCGCATTGTCATGCCGGCACTGGCTTCCTTCCTCATAGAGAACGATGGTGAAATCACCGAAAAGACCATCGAGCACTATCGCTTGAGAGCCGCCGGCGGCCCTGCCATGGTCATCATGGAGGCCTGCGCGGTTTCCCCGGAAGGCGTCGTTGCCCGACACCAGGCCAGGATATTCGATGACCGTTTCCTGGACGGCCTGTCACGGATCGCCCGGGCCATAAAGGCGGAAGGTGCCGTTCCGGCCCTGCAGATCCACCATGGAGGGAGGCAGACTTCCGCCAGGATAATCAAGCAAAAACCCCTTGCCCCTTCTCCCCTGCCCTGTCCGGCTATCAATGGGGACGTGGAACCGCTCACCAGGGATGGAATCCAAGCGCTGGTATCCAAGTTCGGCGATGCGGCCGTGCGTGCCGTGGAAGCGGGCTTCGAACTTATTGAAATACATGGTGCCCACGGCTATCTCGTCAACCAGTTCCTCTCCCGATTTTCCAACATCAGGGATGATGAATATGGGGGAAATATTACCGGAAGGACACGTTTTGCCAGGGAAATTATCGAGGAAATTCGCAAGCGCATTGGCAGTGATTTTCCCATTTCCTTCAAAATCAGCGCACAGGAATTCTGTCCAAAAGGCCTCACCGTTGAGGAAAGCATATCTATCCTGAAACTCCTCGTTGAAGCAGGTATCGATGTGGTCCAGGTTTCTGCCGGGAATGACGCAACACCCGAATGGATCTCTCAACCCATGTTTATGAAACAGGCCTGTCTGGCTGAAAGCGCGGAACAGATCAAAAAGGCGCTTGATATTCCGGTCATGGCGGTGGGGAGGATTAACAGCCCCTTAATCGCCGAGGAGATTATAACAAAGGGCCAGGCGGACCTTGTCTGCATCGGGAGGGGACTTCTTGCAGACCCGGAAATGCCGAAAAAGGCCAAAGAGGGTCGTCTGGATGAAATACGTACCTGTATCGCATGCAACACCTGCATGGAATCCATTTTCCGCAGGGGCCGCGTGGAGTGCCTTGTCAACCCCACCCTTGGCCGTGAAAAGGACATGGCCCTGTTGCCAGCTGAAAACAGGCGAAAGGTGATGGTGATAGGTGGCGGTCCCGGCGGATTGAACGTGGCTTGGGTGGCGGCCAGCAGGGGACACGAGGTCCACCTTTTCGAAAGAAGGTCTGACCTGGGAGGTCAGTTGCTCCTCGGGTCTGTCACGGAATACAAAAAGGAATTGCTTAACCTGATCCGGTTTCAAAAAACGCAGATTGAAAAATTCGGCGTGAAATGTCATTTCAATTGCGAGGTCACTGTGGACATGGTAGCAAAAGAACAACCCCAGGTGATTGTTCTGGCTACGGGTTCTCTCCCTCTTTTGCCCAGGGTGGAGGGAGTCGATAATCCCCTTGTTACGCCCATCAACAGGATCCTTAACGGTGGAACTCCGGTGTCCAAAAAGACGGTGATTATCGGTGGGGGAGCTAGCGGGTGTGAAGTGGCGCACCATCTTTCCCAGGCCGGATGTGATGTCACCATTGTGGAAATGCTGCCCAAGGCGGGAAAAGGGCTGGAAAGCATGACCAGAAAAATCCTTCTTCGCCAGCTGCGCTCAAACGGAGTCAGGATCCTGACCCAGACGATTCTCACGAAGGTTGAAGATCACGGTGTGGTCGTGACGGACGGCGATGGCAATGCGTCTTTTCTTGAGGCGGAAAGTGTGGTGATCGCCATAGGAAACAGGCCGGACAATGGGCTTTTCGAACAGCTCGAACCCCTGGGGTACGAGATTCACCGCATAGGGGATTGCCTTCAGCCAGGGAACGCCAAGGCCGCCATCTATGATGGGGCCGTGCTGGGTCGTTCTATTTGATCCGGGTTAGTTGCTCGTAAGCCTCCTGTATATCCCTGAAACGCTCTTCGGCGAGCGCCTGGAACTCCTGCCCGAGGTGAGACACCTTATCAGGGTGATACTTGTTGACCAGTTTCTTGTAGGCATGCCTTATCTCAGACTGGGAGGCATTTCTGTTGATTCCCAGTATCTGGTAAGGGTCCCGCGGAGGATGACCGTCTGTGGTCCGTCCCTGGCCCTCGTTGCTGGAATGTCCATCTCCCCTTCCGGCCGAAGAGGGCCCTTGTCCGGCATATCTCCTTTTACTGTAGCGGTAGATATACCACCACACCAGTCCCAGAACAGCCAAGTCGTCGATCCATCCAAAACCTACCAGCCAATCCGGCAAAATATCATATGGGCTCAGTACATATAATACAGCAAGAATAATGAGGAAAACCTTCATAGCATTATTTGGAGGTGTCAATCTGGAATTGGAACGTACGTTTTAAGCGAATGAACTTCATTCTTGTCCTGCTTTTGCTTCCCGGATCAGATCTTCCCCGCAGTTTTCCAAGAAACCATCCAATTCTTCTTTCCAGTCCCGCATGACATAGAGGCCCTGTTTCTTCAGAAGCCTGTTTTCCAGGATGCAGTTTTTCGGTCTCCTTGCGGAAGTGGGAAAATCTTTCATCTTACAGGGCTCCACTGGAAAATCCAGTCCGAGTTTTTCAAGAACAAAGGTCGCGCATTCAAAACGGCTGCAATAAGCCTCGGCCGTCGCATGGTAAGTCCCCCTGCCCTGCCTTTCCATAACCACCCGGATCTGTTCTGCCAATCGATAGGTCCAGGTTGGCGATCCGAATTGATCGTCAACGACTTTCAGCACTTTCCTGGATCTACTGACAGCCGCTGATATGATGGATTTGATGAAATTTCCACCTCTGATTCCATATAACCAACCGGTGCGGATGATAATGTAACTGGGAGAATTTTCTCGCACGGCTTTTTCGCTTTCCGCTTTGCTCTTCCCGTACGCGGAAAGGGGTTTTTCCATATCATCCTCAAAATAGGGCTGCGGAACAGGTTTATGACCATCAAAGACATAGTCGCTGGAGATATGGACAAGCTTACTGCCAAATCTGGCAGCCCCTTGGGCAAGATTCCGAGGGCCTTCAATATTTGTCTTTCGTGTAACAAAAGTTTCAGTTTCGCAACCATCCACATCGGTGAAGGCGGCGCAATTCAGGATCACATCAGGAGAAATCTTCTGAAGATTTTCTATGACACGATCCCAGCTTATCATATCAAGATCACTCCGTGTAGGTGCAATCACCTCATGATCTTGACTCAGCACCTGTCTACATTCGCTCCCCAGCATTCCCGTGCCGCCCACAATCAGTATTTTCATTCTCGAATGCCTCCTAAAGCTTGATGGAACTGTAAAAAGTCCGGTCCTCAGGACTTCTTACTGACGGAAACCGAAAAGTGTGATTTTCGTTTTCCTTACAAATCAAAGGGTTGCGCTGCACCCCATTGATTTGCGTGCCCGTCCATGGGCACGATGATGACTTCCAACGAAGTCGCTCATCCGCCGGACTCAGGGAGACGGGCGTGAGACTCTTTTTCAGACCCTTTCTCATAGTGCACTTGGCACCAAACACCGATATGGACGGCTATTTGGGGTTTATGCCTCCCAAACGCCACGCGCTTCTATGAATATATGCTGAACCCCAAATCGGCGTCCATCCCCTCCGAAGTGTTTAGAAAGGGTCTGAAAAAGAGTGTCAGGTTCGGCTCCTCTTCGTACCTCATAGGCTGCCGCTTGCGGCATAAACCGGCTTTTTACAAAGCCATCAATTTTGATGGAATCGTAAAAAGCCCGGTCCTCAGGACTTTTTACTGACGGAATCCGAAAAGTGTGATTTTCGGCTTCCTTACAAATCAACAGGTTGCGATGCACCCCATTGATTTGCGTGCCCGTCCATGGGCACTATGATGACTTTTTACAAAGCCATCAAGCTTGATTTGCCTATAATATTTTTACCATACTGAGAAAAAAAAGCCAGACAATATTCTTTTTGAAAAAAATAGTTGACATTCCGGGCTGGATTAAATATTTTAAACAAACGTTTAGTAAATAAATATTCACAGCCAAATCATTCAAAATGCCCGGCATCAAAAGCCAACATAAACGCAAGGCCTTTCAGAGTGTGATTGCCCATCTTTTTGCCGACAAGGGCTATTATGCCACTTCCATGCGCGACATAGCCCGTCAACTGGGCATAAACCAAGGCTCTCTCTACTATTACTTCAAGAATAAGGAAGAAATCCTTTTCCGGCTGATGGATGACGCCATGGATGACGCCCTTCAGACGCTCGAACGGATCTGCGAATCAGATCTTGCCCCTGAAGAGAAGCTGAACCGCATTCTCCATTTTTATACACGCTACTATGCCGGGGACCAGCACCTTCTCGTTCTCCTGGTTAACGAAATGGATTCTCTGGACAGAGACTATCGGACTGTCCTTTTACGCAAACAAAGGCGTTATGTGAAGCTTTTCGAATCCATCCTGAGTGAGCTTGCGGCCCAGGGTCGAATGAAAGACATTTACCCCGGGGTCGCTGCATTCGCTTTTTTCGGCATGGTGCATTACACCATCAAATGGTACCATGAAACCGGGCACGTTGGACTCGAGGGCCTATCGGATATTTTTCTCGAAATATTTACCAGAGGCATACTCTCCACGCCCCCGCAATAATCATGGAGATTAAGACATGTTGACGCCCCATCATCCTGCGACCCAAAACTATTTGGGGCTGCCCGGTTATTTGTTCACCTGGATTATCTTCTTGGCAGGGATATCTCTGTTCGCCTTCATCATTTACAGAAGATCACTGCTGCTCCGCTCCGGGCAGGCGGACCCGCGTCTGTCAGAGTTGGGTCGGCGTGTTTTGGGTGTCATCACCTTTGGGTTGTTTCAGAAAAGACAACCCCGTTACTTTTGGGCCGGGGTCATCCATATCCTGATCTTTTCGGGTTTTGTTGTGCTCGGTCTCCGCTCCCTGGATCTGATCTCCCATGGACTCGGGCTGCCTGTCCTGGCTCCCCTGATGAACACGGCTTTCGGACATGTCTATGGCACCCTTAAGGATCTTTTTGAACTCATTGTCTTTGCCGCCTGCTTCTGGGCCATGCTGAGAAGGGCCATCGTAAGACCCGAACGCTACAGTGACAGCCATGCTTTCGAGGCCTATTTCGTACTCTGCCTTATTTCCCTGCTCATGTTGACCGATATGGCCTTTGAAGGAGCCGGGATCCTTCTGGGGAACGCAAATGGTCAAGGGCTTCCGGCGTCACAATGGATTGCCGGGCTCCTTTCGAGAATGAGCAGGTCTTCCGTGGAAAGGATTTACATCTCAGGCTACTGGCTGCATCTGCTGGTCTTTTTCTTTTTCCTCAACTTTCTGCCCCTTGGAAAACATTTTCACATCATCACAGCGCTGCCCAATGTGTTTTTCAGAAAACTCAAGAAAGGGGCACTCAAGCCGGCACGCTGGGATGTTGAAGATATGGATGATCTCGAAACCCTCGGCGTCGGAAAGATCGAGGATTTCACCTGGAAAAACATCCTTGATCTCTACACGTGCACAGAATGCGGAAGGTGCTCGGACCATTGCCCTGCAAACGCTATCGGAAGGCCCCTCTCCCCCAAGAGACTCACCATGAACCTGAGAGATCATGCATACGGGCGCTATCCCGTCTTTCCGTTCACGGGGAAAAACAGCGGGGCAAAACCCGGGCCAATAATGGTGGGGGGCGTCATTTCAACGGAGGCGATCTGGTCCTGTACCACCTGCGGGGCCTGTGAAGAGGAGTGCCCGGTATTCATCGAGTATATTGACAAGATCATTGACATGCGGCGCCACCTCATTGAAACGGCACGAAATCCCACCTCCTTCAACCAGGTGCTGATGCATGTGGAGAAGACCGGGAACCCTTTTGGAAAACCTGCGGCAAAAAGGGCTGACTGGATTCAGGAACTCAATGTGCCGTCTGTCAGGATCCTGGGGGAAGGAGATGAGACGGATGTTCTCTATTTCGTAGACAGTTACGCCTCGTTTGACCCTGCGGCCCAACGCATTGCATCCGCTATCGTGAAGGGCTTGAATCTGGCCGGGGTCGATTTCGGCGTCCTTGGTCCGCTTGAGAAAGACTCGGGCCACCAGGTGCGACGGATAGGGGAAGAAGGGCTGTTTCAACTTCTCCTGGAAGAAAATTCAGAAACCCTGAAAAGCATCCAATTCAACAGAATCATTACGACAGACCCCCATACGTTCAATACCCTCAAAAAGGATTACCCGGGGAATTTTCGTGTGTTTCACTATACGCAATTTTTTCAATCCATGCTTCAAAGCGGCCAGCTCAAACCGGGCAAAGCCCTCGATGCCCATGAGACATACACCTATCATGACCCCTGCTATCTCGGGCGGCACAATTCAATCTACGATGCGCCGCGGGATATCATCCGATCCATACCGGGCATGAACTTCAGGGAAATGACGAAATCCAGGGACCGGAGCTTCTGTTGTGGCGGCGCAGATATCGTTCTCTGGTATGAAATCGAACAGGAGAAAGAACGAATGGCCGTAAAAAGGGTTCAAATGGCCCGTGACGCAGGGGCCGACGTGATTGTCACGGCCTGTCCATTCTGTCTTATCCATTTTGAGGACGCCATCAAGTCCGGAGGTCTGGAAAAGGACATAAGGGTCGTGGATCTCATGGAACTTTTCATATCAACATTGTAGGAGGTAACCTTTATGAATATCGTGGTTTGTGTGAAACGGGTGCCCCTGACCCAGGAAGTGGACCTGGAAATTGACAGCACCGGCAAAGACATCAAAAAGGAACCGCTCGCCTATGTCATCAATGACTGGGACCACTATGCCATTGAGGAAGCCGTTTTGCTGCAGGAAAAATTCGGCGGTACGGTGACGGCAATCACTATAGGCAACGAAGAAGACGAAGAGGTCCTCAGACGGGCCCTCGCCATGGGAGCTGCAAAGGCGATCCGTATTGATCCCGGGGATCTCTCTCTTGACGGATTCGTGATTTCCAGGCTTCTTTGGGCCGCCGTCAAGGACCTGCCGTTTGAACTTGTCCTGACGGGGGTCCAGGCAAACGATGATAACTGCGGCATGGTCGGCGTCATGCTGGCCGAACATCTGGGTGTAGCACACACAGCCGTTGTAACGGGTGTGGAGGTGGATGGAAAGGAGGCCGAATTACAGATAGAGCTCGAGGGAGGCATTGAAGAAAAGTCCAACATAGAACTCCCTGCATTGCTGACCATCCAGACGGGAATAAACGTGCCCAGGTATGTGTCCATCATGGGCATCAGAAAGGCCAGGAAGAAGCCCCTGGAGGTCATCAAAGTCTCGGAACTGGGTCTCCCGTCGGAGGATTTAACACCGCGGACCATGATCCAGGAGATTTACCTTCCCCCGGATACGGAAGGGGCCGAGATGATCGAAGGGAATCCATCCACCGTGGCCGAGGAAATCATCCGTATCCTCACTGAAAAGGGGGTGAACGTATAACATGGACGAAATATTGGTCATTGCTGAACACAGGCAGGGCATACTGAGAGATATCACTCATGAGATGCTCTTCAAGGCGGATCAACTCCGCAAGAGCACTTCATGCGCTGTGACTGTACTCCTCATCGGCGGCCTTGATGAGACCACCCTCAAGGAACTCAGCCGACGGGCAGACAAGGTGTTGCTCCTGGAACAGGAAAGCCTGAAAAACTTCAATCCGGATTCATACAAGGAAACTATTTTCCGATTGATACAAGAGCGTCAACCCTTTATGACGCTTATCGGCCACACCTCGTGGGGAATGGGCTATGCCCCTGCCCTTTCCGTCAAAACCGGGTATCCCTTCGCCACGGACTGCATTGATATTCTCGTGGAGAACCGGCGGCCTCTGGTAATCAGGCAGATGTACGGCGGAAAGGTTTTTTCGAAAGTCTCCTTTAAGGAATCGAAAGGTTATATCCTCACTGTGAGACCGGGGGCCTTTCCTCCCCCCGAGTCCGTGGAGGATCGTCATGGAGAAATCCTGCCGTTGCCGATTCCCGCTGATCTCCCCAGACCCAGAAGTACATTTCTTGAACTGGTGGATACCGGTGCAGGCGAACTTGATATTACGCAGGCGGATCTGCTCGTCTCTATCGGCAGGGGTGTGGGGGATGAAGAAAATATCGCTACCGTTAAAGGCCTGGCAGATCTCATGGGAGGGACTCTCGCCTGTTCCCGACCCATTGTGGACAAGAACTGGCTGCCCAAGTTTCGCCAGGTCGGAACTTCCGGGAAATCCGTGAGACCCAAAGTCTACCTGGCCCTGGGCATCAGCGGGGCATTTCAGCATATAGCCGGTATCAGCGGCGCGGGAACAGTCATAGCCGTTAACAAAGACAGAAAGGCCCCCATTTTCCGGGTGGCCGATTTTGGCGTTGTCGAAGACCTTTTCAAGGTCCTGGAGGCCATGAAGGAAAAACTGGCCAAATAGGAGAGGAATGAATGGATTTTTCACTGAATAACGAACAAAAAGACATCATAAAAGCAGCGCGGGAGTTCGCCCTGGGTGAATTTCCAGACAGGGCACAGGAATTTGACCGCGAAGAAACCTTTGACCAGGGTCTCTGGAAAAAGGCCTGTGAGCTGGGTTTCATTGGGACTTTCATTCCGGAAGAGTATGAAGGCATGGGGTACGGTTTTTTTGAAAATTGTCTGATCACGGAAGAATTCTGGGCAGTGGACCCGGGGATTGCCCAGGCCATTATTTCCTGCACGTTTGGTTCGGAGCTCCTCATCCTTTTCGGGTCAGACGACCAGAAGACATCCATCCTTCCGGGGCTGGTTTCCGGGGAGGCCCTGATTGGCACTGCCATCACCGAACCCGATGCCGGATCCGACGTGACCAGCGCGACAACGACGGCCATAAGGAACGGCGGTGACTGGATTATCAACGGCGCCAAGATGTTTGCCACCAATGGCAACCTGGCAGACCACATGATCGTGTTCTGCCTGACAGACCCCGAGAACCCATCACGTCATCAGCGACACAGCTTCATACTGATACCCACGAACACTCCCGGGTACAGCTCCAGCAAGATCCGTGGGAAAATGGGGATTCGGGCTTCTGATACGGCGGAACTGAGCTTTAGCGACGTACGGGTTCCTATCCGGAACCTGGTGGGCGTTGAGGGCAATGGTTTCAAGGAACTCATGGCATTCTTCAACCGCACGAGGCTGCACGTCTCCGCCCAGGCCGTGGGTCTGGCCAGGGCCGCCCTGGAGGAATCCATCAAGCACACCAAGAAGAGACGTCAGTTTGATGCGCCGTTGGCTTCCTTCCAGGTCACCCAGTTCAAGATGGCGGAAATGGCCACATGGATTCGTGCTGCAAGAAACCTCTATTATGAAGCGGCATGGTCCGTGGACCACGGAAAAATCGATCATGCCCTCATCGCCATGGCCAAGTGGTTCTCGGCACAGATGGCGGTGCGCTGCGCCGATGAGGCGCTCCAGATGCACGGAGGCTATGGCTATATCGACGAGTACCGGGTTCAGCGTCTCTACAGGGATGCCAAGATCCTTGAAATCTACGAAGGAACCAAAGAGATGGAAAAGACCATTGTGGCAAAAAGTCTCCTCGCATGAGCCGGTTCGCCGTGTGCACCGTTTGCCTGCCGGTTTCGTCTTTCAGGTTAGACGAGTTTCCAATCCAATAATTCTCATTTCTGGATTGGAAACTCAGCGGTGCCCAAAATGTATTTGTGGTTGGGCACCGGAATATCTTACCGCAAGCCCCCTCTCTACAGGAGTAGTGGAGTGATGGAGTAATGGATATTTTGTTCTTTCCAATGCTTCATTACTACAGGCTCCTGGAACGACGAACCCAAATTATTTCGGATTTTTGTTTGAAAACAGCCGGAGAAGGATTATATTCTAATCAGTTTTAGAAAATACCTGTTCGAACTGGAGGTTAATAATGCCCATATATGAATATCAGTGTCGTAAGTGCGGCAATATTTTTGAAAAGCTCTGCTTTGCAAGTGATGATGAGAAAGAGATAGGGTGTCCGACCTGTGATGAAAAGGACGTGGAAAGGCTGCTTTCATGCTTCAGCTCCGGCGCATCGGGGCCGGGGATCGGGGAAGGCTTGGGTTCTTCGAACTGTTCTTCCGGTGGAGGCTTTTCGTGAGGTGGATAAATGAACGGCCGTGTGCCGCTTTCGTTTAAAAAGATAAGTTGATCATGCAATAGGCGATATGCAGAGAAAAGCAGAAAAGGAGTGACCGAATGAGCATCTGGATTCTTTTACTGATCATTGTAGGCTGGGTCTTACTCCAGACCTACATCCTGCCGAAGTTCGGGATTTCCACTTGAATGAGAGCCGGTTGCCAGGAGGGCAACGCGGAATCGAGTGACCAGCCCTTGAAAACCATTCCTACGAACAAAACCAAATAGTCACCCCCCCAAAGACCGCATAACGCCATGCCTTTTCGGCGTGGCCGGGGGGGGGCGTCGTGGCCTATTCTCCGGCTTTCCACGCCTTCTTCGTACCGTCAATGGAACGTCCGATCTTCTGAAGCAATTCAAGTCCCCCCTTTCCTTTCACCCTCATACTCCGGTGCTCACCCATACGAATGTCATAAAGCTTTGTGGTCCTGATGATTCCCGAAAACCGGGTTTCAATTTCCCACTTTGTGTCGAGGGCCAGGGTCGTGTTCCGAAAGGAAAGGATCCCGTACTGGACTTGAATCCCCTTCGGACTGACGGTTAGGCGACTGAAGCCGAAAAAGGGGCTGTTGAAAAACCAAAAGACAATACCTACCCATACGAGAAATACGACCACGTGTTTCAAGCGGCCTTTCATAAAAGACCGCAAAAGAAAAAAAACAACGATGCCCAGGGAAATGAGCATGACGGTGTTCTGCACCATGAGAGTTTTGATGACAAAGGTCTGGCCTTCCATAACGATTTCATCACTAACACACGTCCACGGAGAATGTCAATTTTCCACGGGATGATTCGGAATAGAGGTCCCTTCTAAAAGGCGGGGAATAGCCTCGAATTGAGAAAAGTTTCTCAACCTTTTTCTTGACACCCTGACGCAGCTTTTGTAGAGTCCGAGCCAATTCATTTTGAGCTCTGAACCATCCTGTACGGGAGTGGTCCGAGTTTGCTATAAAGAATGATAAGGAATTGTGAACCCAGGAGGATTTTCAGGCATGTCAAGGTCGAAAGTAGTTTTCATTCTTGCGCTGTTGCTCTCTATTGTTTCTCTGGTCTCAACCTCTTTTGCCAGTGAAGGGAGCAGCGGAAAGCACAGGATAGCCCTTATACCCGGGGCTGATACCGTCAGTATCTCCGGGTTTGTCTTGGATAACCACAAGGAGCCGGTTGCTGAGGTAAAGGTTTTAATCACGGTTAACGGAAAAGAAGTGGACCATTTGGAAACGGCCCATAATGGCAAATATGTCTCCAGGTTCCAGCTAAAAAAGGGTGAAATTCAATCCGCAACCATTAAAATCAAGGCTTATAAGGCCAGTTTCCAGGGAAAAACCCTGACCTTTAAAGGCAATGAACTGGCCTCCAAGGATAAGCATTTTTACATCAGCGAGGATATCGTCCTGGGAAGGGTCCTTGGCCCGGCCTTCTGGATCTCCACCGTGATCTTTATCCTTGCCTATGTCCTGATCGCCTTTGAGCTCCTTCACCGAACCGTGGCCGCCATGGTCGGAGCGGCCCTGATGATGACCATATCCTATACCATTGGGACCATTAATCCAGCCTACCATATCTTCTCCTTCGAAAGGGCCATAGCAGCCATTGACATGAATGTCATCTTTCTCCTTATGGGCATGATGATCATCGTCGGGGTCCTCAAGCATACAGGGGTGTTCCAGTGGTGCGCTTATTTCGCGTACAAACTGGCCAAGGGCAAGGTGTTTCTCCTCACTATCTACCTGATGGTGTTTACTGCCATTACATCCGCCTTTCTCGACAATGTGACCACCATGCTCTTGCTCACCGGCGTGGCAATCGAAATATGTGTGTCCCTCAACCTGAACCCCCTTGATATGCTGATTCCCCTGGTTATGGCCTCGAATGTCGGGGGCACTGCCACTCTGATCGGCGACCCACCCAATATCATGATCGGTTCCTACGCGGGCCTGACCTTCACAAATTTCTTGCTCGCACTGGGCCTGGTCTGCGCAATTTCTTTGGTTGCACTCATTATCTTTTGTAAGATCTACTGGGGAAAGGACTATGCGGCAGCCAAGGTGGACAATATAGAAGAACACATACAGACCCTCAAGGATGAATACAAGATTACCGATCCAGCCCTCCTCATCTATGGGCTGGCCGTGCTGGGCTTCGCGGTTTTTCTGTTCCTGACACACGGGTACTGGCACATGGAGGTGAGCATTGCGGCATTGATGGGAGCTGCAATTCTTGTGACCATCGCGATCTTGACGGAAAAGGTCAATCTCATTCAACTCATCGAAAAAGATATCGAATGGCCTACTTTAATGTTCTTCATATTCCTTTTTATCCTGGTCGGGGCCGTGGATGAAACCGGCCTCCTGGCCCTCATCGCCGACTGGGTCGTGCATCTGTCCGAGGGCAGTTTTGTCATTTCAGTCTCCCTGATCATATGGGTCTCCGCGATCGCCTCAGCCTTTGTGGATAATATTCCCTTTACGGCAACCATGCTTCCCATTGTCGCCTATCTGAGTCAGGTGATTCCCGGCGCCGGGGACCAGCTCTGGTGGGCCTTGGCGATCGGTGCATGCTTTGGCGGGAACGGGACGATCATCGGAGCTTCCGCCAATGTGGTCACCATGGGGATAGCCGAATCACGGGGTTATCGCATCAGCTTTGTGGGTTTTATGAAAAAGGCATTTCCCTATATGATTATCAGTGTGGCCATTGGGCAGGCCTGGCTGCTCATCTTCCGGCCCCAGTAGAAAACGTCAGTATCCTGGAGTTCACGGCAAAAGGCCGAATGGAAGTTCTTCCCTTCGGCCTTTTATTCATGGGCCTTTCCACCCTCTCATGACGAAGATCGGTGAGAACCCCGGGCCAGCACCTTCATTTTGGCATCAATCAATTGTTTGTGACTGAGCCTCAGCAGGTTCGCCAGTTTGTGAACCAGATAGTCTTCATGTTGCTCCAGATTGCCATCGGTGAAAGCGATTTCCCAGACGTTTTCAATGAGACGGATTTTTTCATCCAGCGAATAATGCTGGTTGATGTTGTTTGAAAACCGCCAGAGGTCTATGCTTTCATCGAGTTCCTGCTGTGACCTCTCGAGCAGGGAAACCGCCTCTTTATCGGAAAGGTCATATTCCTGTTGGATGATAGAAAGGATTCTCTCCCGTTCCGAACCGAGGAATTTCCCGTCCGTTTCGGCCATTTCAAGCAAGAGTGAACAGGCAGCCACGCGAAGGTCTTTGCCGGATGCGCTTGGCTCCTGCGTCCTCTGCGACCCGTTCTTGAATTTCCCAAAAAGCCTTTTTGCTATGTCAAGCATTTCTTCCTAATCCTCCTTTACGTCTCTGTAGATGATACAGCCCTTCGCAATTTCTTTTTTTCTTTGTGGAGGCGCTTGGATTCAAGACGCCGCCTTTTTGAAGCCGCCGAGGGTTTCGTCCGTTTTCGGACTCTGGGTCTCTCTGCGGCCAGGCGAATGAGCTCCACGAGCCGATCACGGGCATCCTTTCGATTCTGCCCCTGGGTGCGGAACCGCCTTGCGTCGATGACCAGAACGCCGTCTCCCGTGATCCTGCCCCCGGCGAGTCGAACGATTCGTTCCCGCACATCGGGAGGCAGTGAGGGGGAATGAACCACGTCAAACCTGAGTTGCACGGCCGTGGCCACCTTGTTCACATTTTGCCCGCCCGGCCCGGAAGCATGGACAAATTCCTCCCGGATTTCTTTTTCATCGATAGCAATGTTGGCGGTTAAGGTGATCATTCTGACGGATTTTCACACTTTTGAAAAGAATTCCTGGAAATCCTTTATGACAACCACTCTCTTTTCCAGCGGCACACCCTCCTCGAAAGAGAAAAGGAGCAGGAAAGTCATTTTATAGTCAACCGCAGATGTTTCGTATTCTTTTAAAGATGTTACTTCAATTTCTTTAAGTTGTTTATAATCAATCATTCCCTTGCCGCCCATCCGGCTCAAAATGAGTTCTATGGCTTCCTTTGCATCTCCAAGCGTTTCCAGTTCAATTTCAATGCCGTACAACTTTTCTACGGCCTTGATGATCTTTTCGCTCTTCACCTTTATTTTCATTTTTTACCGCTCCCTGAAAAAAGGAATGATTGAGAAAACACTCGCTGCCTAGTATACCCTATTTAAACTCTCAACATCAAATCTCTTTTTCATCTTGCCGTTGCGGCTCCAATCAGGTAATAGATAGCTCCGTAACCAGCATCCTTCTCTATCTCCTTCAAGGCGCCACATTAGCCCTGCCAGCGACCCTCATGCCCGGGCCATTCCAGGCCTTCCTGGTATCTCGCACCCTCAAATACGGATGGAAGCGAACGCTCCCCGTCGCCCTGGTACCGCTGGCAGCAGACGGCGGTCATTGTCCTCGTTCTCTATGTGCTTACCAGGATACCTTCCTGGTCCTTGAGCGTGCTTAATGTGGTTGGAGGGCTTGTCATTCTCTATCTCGCCCTGAGAATCCTCAAGTCCGCAAAGTCGGAAAACCTGGACTTTAAACCATCGGGAGATGCGGCTCGCCGGACCTTCCTCGGTGCTGTTGCACTGAATGTAGTCAATCCCAACCCTTATGTCTTCTGGAGAGTGGTGGCGGGTCCTATCCTGCTTGAAGGGTGGCAAAAGTCCATGGTATTGGGCATCAGTTTCATCACGGGTTTCTACGGGACTTTTGTGATGTGTCTCTCCGCATTTATTGTCATGATCGGCTCCCTGGGAAGAGTGAGCCCAAAGGCGAGTCGCCTGCTCAGCCGTATCTCTTTCTGGGCGCTTCTGGCATTCGGGATTTATGAAATTTTATCGGGCCTTTTCAAAGTAGTTTCCCAATACAAAATTTGATAGAGTATACTTGACAAGCAATGATCTGGAACGCTAAATCATAAAGGAGTCAGTAATATGGAACACAACATCAACACTTCGGATGCAATGACTGTAAAACTTGACAGTATCTTTCATGAACTGCCGGATAACCCCGAATTTGTCGAGGGCATTCGAAGGGCACCCAAGAGACATTTTTCCCTTTCGAAAACAGACACACTCCTGGCACTTAAGAATGGACTCAGGTATATCCCGGAAAAATGGCACGCGGAGCTGGCCCCGGAGTTTCTGGAAGAACTGCTTTCACGAGGAAGGATCTACGGATACCGTTTCAGACCTGCCGGAAGGATAAAAGGCCTTCCCATTGACAATTATGAAGGGCGGTGCATTGAAGGAAAGGCCTTTCAGGTCATGATAGAAAACAACCTGGACTTTGATGTGGCGCTCTACCCTTATGAACTCGTCACCTACGGGGAAACCGGTCAGGTGTGCCAGAACTGGATGCAATACCGCCTTATCAAGCGTTATCTGGAGGTCCTCACGCGGGAACAGACCCTGGTCGTTGAGTCGGGACACCCCTTAGGCCTTTTTGCGTCCGGTCCGGACTCGCCGCGTGTCATCATCACCAACGCCCTCATGGTAGGCATGTTCGATGACCATGAAAACTGGCACAGGGCCATGGCCCTCGGTGTAGCCAACTACGGACAGATGACGGCGGGCGGGTGGATGTACATCGGCCCACAGGGAATCGTTCACGGGACCTACGGCACGATCCTGAACGCGGCCAGGAAGAAGTTCCATCTCTCCGGGGACAGTGATCTGTCCGGAAGACTTTTTGTCTCCTCAGGCCTGGGCGGTATGAGCGGAGCTCAGGGAAAATCCGTGGAAATCGCCCGAGGAGTGGGGATCATCGCTGAAGTGGATTATTCACGGATCCGGACACGCCACGAACAGGGTTGGGTCAGCAAAATCTCCGATTCCGCTGCCGAGGTATTTCGGCTGGCAAAGGAATACCGGAAAAACAAGGAAAGTATTGCCATTGCCTTCCATGGGAACATCGTCGATCTCCTGCAGTATGCTGTGGAAAACAGCATCGAGATCGATCTCCTTTCCGACCAGACCTCCTGCCACGAGGCATATGATGGCGGTTATTGTCCGCAAGGCCTGACTTTCAAACAACGCACTGACATGCTCGAGAGAGATCATGGGAAGTTCATGAAACTGGTTGACAAGTCTCTGAGGCATCACTTCGAACTCATTAAGATCCTGGTAGATCGCGGCGCCTATTTCTTTGATTACGGCAACAGTTTTCTGAAAGCAATCTTTGATGCCGGCCTCACTGAAGTCTGTAGAAACGGCAAGGACACCATGAATGGCTTTATTTTCCCATCCTACGTTGAAGACATCATGGGACCCATGATGTTCGACTATGGTTATGGTCCCTTCAGATGGGTCTGTCTGAGCGGACGTCCCGAAGACCTGGACAGGACAGATCAGGCTGCCATGTCCTGTATTGATCCGAAGCGCCGTTTCCAGGACAGGGACAACTATGCCTGGATTCGGGATGCCAAGAAGAACAGCCTTGTGGTCGGGACTCAGGCCAGGATCCTCTATCAGGATGCCATGGGCAGGATGAATATCGCCCTGAAATTCAACGAGATGGTCCGGAACAATGAAATCGGACCCGTTATGCTTGGCCGGGATCACCACGACACGGGGGGAACGGATTCACCCTTCAGAGAGACGGCCAATATCAAGGACGGCAGCAACATCATGGCGGACATGGCCACCCAGTGTTTTGCAGGAAATGCGGCCAGGGGGATGAGCATGGTCTCGCTCCACAATGGCGGCGGTGTGGGAATAGGCAAGGCCATCAACGGGGGGTTCGGTCTGGTGCTGGACGGGAGTGAACGGGTGGACGATATCATCCGGCAGGCCATTCCCTGGGATGTCATGGGCGGCGTGGCCCGAAGGGCATGGGCCAGGAATGAAAATGCACTTGAGACCGGCACGGCTTATAACTTGGAGCGAAACGGCCGGGATCACATCACCCTCCCCTACATCGCGAATGAAGAGATGGTCAAGATGCTGGTCGCGGAGCGATTAGCTGAATAAATGAGGAAGGAACACATGCCGGAGAAGAAAAAGATCATCGAATGTGTCCCCAACTTCAGCGAAGGAAGGGACTCTCAAAAAATGGAAAGGATCGTGGAGCCTTTCAGGACGCAGGAAGGCGTCAAGCTCCTTGATTATCAGAGTGACAGAGACCATAACCGTATGGTGGTGACGGTTTTGGGAGAACCCGGAGCGCTGAAACGGGCCGTTGTGGCGGCTGTCGGGCAAGCCGTCGAATTGATTGACCTGCGGAATCATGAGGGGCAACACCCCCGCATGGGGGCCGTGGACGTGGTTCCCTTTATCCCCATAAAAAACGTGACTATGGCAGAGGCCATTGATCTGTCCAGGCAGGTTGCCGCCGAGGTATCGAAAAGCTATGATCTTCCCGTCTTTCTTTACGAGGAATCCGCCACTGCATCCCATCGAAAAAATCTTGCCGCCATTCGCAAGGGCCAGTTCGAGGGGATGCGTGAAAAAATCTCACAAACGGAATGGCGCCCGGATTTCGGACCCGCCCAAGTCCATCCATCTGCCGGTACTGTCGCCATCGGAGCCCGCATGCCCCTGGTCGCCTTTAACGTCAACCTGGACACCGCTAACCTGGATATCGCCGATTCCATCGCCAGAAAAGTCCGCTATGTGACGGGCGGGCTCCGCTTCTGCAAGGCCATCGGCGTAGAACTCAAAGACCGCGGGATCGTCCAGGTCTCCATGAATATGACCGATTTCACCAAAACGGCCCTTTACCGTTCCTTGGAACTGGTCAAAATGGAGGCCCGCCGCTACGGTGTCAATGTTGTGGGCAGTGAGATTATCGGACTGGTCCCCATGGCCGCTCTTATAGATTGCGCCGGCTATTACCTGGGTGTTGAGAATTTTTCCATGGAACAGGTGCTGGAATCCCGACTGATGGAATAAAAAGCTGGTTTATGCTATTTTCGGCAAGCTATCGAGAACGAAGAGGAAGCGAACCTGAGATCTTTTTCAAATGCTTTCTAAACACTTCGGAGGGGATGGACGCCGATTTGGGGGTTTAGCGTAAATTCATAGAAGCGCGTGGGGTTTGGAGACGTAAACCCCAAATAGCCGTCCATGTCGGTGTTTGGTGCCAAGTGCACTATGAGAAAGGGTCCGAAAAAGAGTCTCACGCCCGGCTCGTTGACTTCGGCAGAAGAGAAGACTTCGTTGGAAGTACAAGGTGTAGGGTTTTTTAGGTCGAAATGAACGGGAACATCATCATAAAAAATGCCTCGGAATTGGTGACCTGCAGCGGCTTCGCGGCCAAGAAAGGCCCGGAGATGTCGGATCTCCATGTGATTCGCGATGGGGCCGTGGTCATGGAAAACGGTCTTATCACCATGGTGGGGAAGACATCCGATCTACCGGTTTCCGCTCAGAGGAGCGGGTTCGACGTCATTGATGCCCGTGGAAAGGCGGTCCTTCCGGGTTTCATAGATTCTCATACCCACCTGATCTTCGGAGGATACCGCGAGGAGGAGTTTTCCTGGCGACTGAACGGGATCGATTACATGAAAATTATGGCCCGCGGCGGCGGCATCGTCAGCACGGTATCGGCCACCCGTGAGGCTTCCCTGGAAACCCTGATCGAATCAGGACGAAAAAGGCTTGATTCCATGCTTTCCTTCGGGGTGACCACGGTGGAATCCAAGAGCGGGTACGGACTGGATCGTGACACGGAAATCCGCCAGCTCGAGGCCATGGCTGAACTGGACAGAACCCATCCTGTGGATCTTGTCAGGACTTTTCTCGGGGCCCATGCCGTACCGAGGGAATATGAAGGCCAGACAGACCGGTTCCTGGATTTCATCATAGAAACGGTTTTGCCCGAAGTTTCAGAAAAAAGGCTGGCCGAATTCTGCGACATATTCTGTGAAAAGGGAGTCTTTTCCGTTGATCAATCTCGGAAATTGCTGGTCAAGGCAAGGGAACTGGGCCTTAAACTCACCCTTCATGCGGATGAAATCGTACAGATCGGCGGCGCCGAACTCGCCGCGGAACTGCTTGCTGTTTCTGCGGACCATCTCCTGCAGGCCTCCGACCAGGGTATTGCGGACCTTGCGAAAAAAGGGGTTGTGGCCACCCTCCTCCCTATCACGGCCTTCAGCCTCAGGGAGCCCTATGCCAGGGGCCGTTATATGATCGACAACCATTGCGCCGTTGCCCTTGCCACGGATCTGAATCCTGGCAGCTGCTTTTCGGAATCCATCCCCCTTCTCTTTGCCCTAGCCACCCTCTACATGGACCTGACCGTCGAGGAGGCCATAACGGCCCTGACCGTCAATGGCGCTGCGGCAGTGGCAAGGGCGGACAGCATCGGGAGCCTTGATAGGGGAAAGAAAGGCGACGCCATCATCCTGGAATTCCCCTCATACCGCTTTATCCCCTATCACATCGGTGTAAACACAGTGGAAAAGGTCATAAAGTGGGGGAATCTTGTCTATGATAAAATGAACGGAGGGAGCCTGGTTTGCTGAAAGGAATGAGAATAACCGAATTGTTGGAAAAGACCGCATCCAAGGATCCGGTTCCCGGGGGTGGGAGCATATCCGCCCTGGCAGGCGCCGCTGCCGCGAGTTTGGTGGAAATGGTGGCCAATTTGACCAAGGGAAGGAAAGGATTCGAAGACGTATCGGAAGAAATGGAGTCCATTGCCCGTGAGGCGGCCCACTACCGTCAAACCCTCGCAGACGCCATAGACCATGACTCAGCTGCCTATACAAAGGTGATGGAGGCCTTCCGTATGCCCAAAGGCACCACTACTGAAAAGGGAGTCAGGTCCCGGGCTATTCAGGAGGCATTGCGATTGGCAGCGGAAGTTCCTTTGGCAGTGGCCAAGGATGCGCTGGAACTCTTTCCCCTCGCGGAGACCGTACTAAAAAAAGGCAATCCCAATGCCCGCACGGACGGTCTGGTGGGGGTCATGATGGCAAGAACAGCAGCCCTCGGAGCTCTCAAAAACGTAGAAATCAACCTGGCATCCATAAAAGACGCTTCCTATGTGGTGCGTGTCTCTGAAGAAGTGCGCGAAATGGAAAACCTGGTTGTTCAAATGGAAAAGGACATTGTCGCCGGTGCTGAATTGTGAGCGATCAGCATCGACAAACTTGTAAAAGTCTGAAAACACGCGTTTTCGTCTTTCTCGCGAAGGCGGAAATTCAGCGATTTCAATATGTTCTGGAGGCCGGGTCAAGCCCGGCATGACCGTTTTATGACTTCCAACGAAGTCTTCTCTTCTGCCGAAGTCAACGAGCCGGGCGTGAGACTCTTTTTCAGACCCTTTCTCATAGTGCACTTGGCAACCAACGCCGATATGGACGACTATTTGGGGTTTACGTCTCCAAACCCTACGCGCTTCTATGAATTTTCGCTAAACCCCAAATCGGCGTCCATTCCCTCCGAAGTGTATAGAAAGGGTCTGAAAAAGAGTCTCAGGTTCGGCTCAACTTCGTTGCTCATATGCTGCCGCTTGTAGTATAAATTAGCTTTTTACAAAGTCATCAACTTTGAACCGGAAACGGCACGTTACCTCACTATGCAGCTCTTCGTTGAACAGCTTCTGAACGGCATCGCCATGGGTTCCATCTATGCCCTTATCACCCTGGGGCTTGCCCTGGTCTATGGCGTTATGCGCATCCTCCATGTGGCCCACGCGGCCGTATACACCGTGGGCGCATATGTGGGTGTCCTTGTCTTTCATCTGACAGGAAGCCTGCTCCCGGCGTTTCTCGGCGCAATGGGATTCTGCGCCCTGCTGGGGATAGTGATTGAGCGGTTCATCTATTTTCCCCTGCTAAAATATCCCCCCTATGTGCCGCTTATCGGCAGTATCGCCGCCATGCTGGCCATCGAGGAACTCTGTCGCCTCGTAGCCGGGCCCTATATCCTGACCTTTCCGGCGAAGCTCCCCTTCCCCGCGATCCATTTTGGAGGTGTCACCATTTCTGAGACTCTCATGGCCGTCTACTGCATTACCGCGGGCGTTTTGATCTTCCTGTGGTACATTACGACGCGGACGGAACTGGGGTTGGCCATGCGGGCCGCGTCCCAGGATATTTCCATCGCTGACGCCATGGGCATCAATACACAGGCCATCATGGGTATCACCTTCATCATAGGCTCGGCCATCGCCGCTATTGCGGGTATTTTGGTGGGCATTTACTACAACGAGATCTATCCCACCATGGGGGCGGTGCCGGCCTACAAGACCCTGGCCCTGATTGTTGTGGGGGGCATGGGGTCGGTACCCGGGGCGGTCATTGCCTCCCTTATGCTCGGCGTAGCTGAAACCCTGCTGATCGGTTATGCCAATATCCCCCTCCCGAGGGACGCCCTTGCATTCATTGCCATGATTGCGGTCCTCATGTGGCGCTCGGAAGGGTTGATGGGGTCAAAGTAAGAGTTGAATTCATAACGGAGGTTTACGGTTGAGTTCGTACGTCATTACCATCGCTACCCTCATAGTCATCTATGCCATCGTGGTTTTGGGGCTTAATGTGATCGTGGGGTTTGCCGGTCAAATTTCCCTGGGTCACGCTGCTTTTTTTGGAATCGGCGCTTACGCCTCCGCCATCCTGACCACCAAGGCCGGTCTCTCCTTCTGGATGGCCCTGCCCTTTGTGATTCTCATCAGCGGACTCATCGGCCTCCTGCTGGGTCTGCCCAGCCTTCGGGTCCGGGATGACTTCCTGGCCATCACCACCATCGGCATCAATTTCATCGTCGAGGCCGTGTTCCTCTACATCCCTTTTTTCGGCGGTGCACTGGGTATAGGCGGGATCCCGAAGATTATTCTTTTCGGGGTCAAACTAAAAGGCGGCGCCTTTTTTTCTCTTTGTCTCATGTTCCTAGGAGTTGTCCTGCTTGTCTGCTGGTGGTTTACGAGAAGTTGGGGTGGGCTGGCATGCTTTGCCCTGAGGGAAAATGAGGAGGCAGCCTCCAGTATGGGAATCTCCCCTATGCGCTTCAAGCTGTTGGCCTTTGTCCTCGGCACTGCAATGGCGGGGCTCGGCGGTGCCCTCTATGCCCACTACATGAGATTTATCAGTGCCACGGATTTTTCTTTTCCCCTTTCCATCACGTTTCTGGGTATGATCGTTCTGGGAGGCATGGGGACGCTCTGGGGACCGGTCCTGGGTGCCCTCTTGCTGGGAATACTTCCCGAGCTTTTTCGTCCGCTGGTGAACTACAGGATCCTTTTCTATACGGTCATCCTCCTCCTCATGATCCGTTTCCAACCGAGTGGACTCCTGGGCGAAACCAGCCTGGCCCGAAAGGTGTTTTCCTTTAGATTTCTTGGAGCAAGAACGTGAAACACGCTGTCCTGGAAACCAAGGGCCTGTCCAAGCATTTCGGTGGGTTGAAGGCCGTCGACAAGGTTGATCTGGACATCCACCCGAAAGAGATACTCGGCCTGCTCGGCCCAAACGGGGCCGGAAAGACCGTCTGTTTCAATCTTATTTCCGGCGTGTACAGGCCCACGCAAGGCTCAATCCGGTTCGAGGGTGAACGCATAGACACCTTCGCCCCCTACCAGGTGGCAGCTGCCGGTATAGGGCGCACGTTTCAGATCGTGAAACCCTTTGCGGACCTTACCGTCTTTGAAAATGTCCTTGTGGCCAGGGGCATTTCCTGCTACCGCTCTTTTTTAAAAATGTGGAGAAGCTGGAAATCAAAAGAAGAGCGGGAAGAAGCCATGAAAACACTTGAAAGGGTCGGCCTCCTGGAGTTCGCTGACAGGAAGGCAAGCCTCCTGCCGTTGGGCAATCTACGCCGTCTTGAGATTGCCCGGGCCCTGATCATCGGGACCAAGCTCCTGCTTCTCGACGAATCCTTCTCCGGCCTGCGACACGAAGAAATCACCCGGCTGGAAACCCTCATCAACAGTATTCGCGAGAGCGGCGTTTCAATCCTGCTCATCGAGCACAATATGCGAGTGGCCATGGGTCTATGCGATAGGATTGTGGTGTTGGATCACGGGAGAAAAATCGCGGAGGGCAATCCCCGAACGATCCAGGAAAATGAAAAGGTCATAGAAGCGTACCTCGGCAAGAGAGGGAGGGCCCATGCTGCTTGAAGCCGACAGTATCAAGATCGCCTATGGCGACATCCAGGCAGTCCGGGGAGTCCGTTTTCATATCGAGGAAGGGGAACTGGTGTCCATCATCGGCGCAAATGGTGCGGGAAAGAGCTCCATCCTGAACGCGGTTATGGGCATCATCCCCCTGAAAGAAGGCACCCTCCTTTTCATGGGTAAGGACATCACGGGCATGCCGGCACACAAAAGGGCCATGTCAGGTATCCGCATCGTACCTGAAAGGGCAAGGCTGTTCCCACGCCTCACCGTAACCGAAAATCTCCTGACAGGAGCATACAGGCTCAGGAAACAAATCCCGCTGAAGCAGAAATTCGACTGGCTTTACAGCCTCTTTCCCATACTCGAAAAGAGGAGTACCCAGCCCGCTTCCACCCTCTCGGGCGGGGAACAGCAACAACTGGCCATTGCACGTGCCCTTATTTCAGATCCCAAACTCCTACTGGTTGACGAGGTATCCATGGGTCTGATGCCCAAACTGGTCGATCAGGTGTTTGAACAGTTGCGTCAGCTGAACGAGGAACAGGGGCTCTCTATTCTCCTGGTGGAGCAAAATGCGGTAGCGTCACTGGAAATTTCCAGGCGTGCATACGTGCTCGAAACCGGTCTCATCGCCCACGAAGGAGAGGCCGGAGCCATGTTGGAAGACTCGAAAGTAAAGGAGGTGTATCTCGGGCATTGAAACGCGGCGGAGTGTCTTTCAAAACCGTCATAATCAAAAACATTCAGACAAGGAGGAAAGGCAAAATGAAAGGTATCAAAGCACTGTTGCTTATCACACTGGTTCTACTGTTCGGCGTCGGAAACGTTTACGCTGCCGGCACGGTGAAGGTCGGCCTCCTGGTCCCCCTCACGGGCTTCGCGGCTGCAGACGGCCTGAGTGCGCTTAACTCGGTCAAGCTTGCCGTTGCACGGGTCAACGAGGAAGGCGGCGTGCTGGGGAAAAAGGTGGAATTGATCTACTACGACGACCGGGCAGATGGAAAAGACGCGGTTGCGCTCGCAAGAAAACTGATTCAACAGGACAGGGTTGCCGGGGTAGTGGGAGGCTCATACAGCACCCCGAGCAGGGCCGTGGCCCCTATTTTTCAGGATGAGGAAATCCCGTTTGTGGCTGCCTACGCGGTTCATCCTGACATTACCCGGGCTGGAAATTATTGTTTTCGCAACGGTTTTCTCGGAACGGTGGAAGGCAAGTCCGCGGGATATGTTGCCATAGAGTTGCTCAAAAGCAAACGTATAGCATTACTGACCAGCGATAACGACTTTGGCCGCACCCTTGCCAAGGGTTTTCGAACATTCGTTAAAGCCAGAGGAGCCGGCGCAAAAATCGTGTACTCCCAGACCTACCCTTTCAGTGAAAAAGACTTCAAGCCTTATCTGGCCAAAATCAAGGAAATCAACCCCGATATTATTTTTGCGAGCGGGTATTACTTTCAGACCGGCCCCGTTGTAAAACAGGCCCGGGAGATGGGCATAACCGCAAAGATCCTTGGTGAGGAAGGGGCGGATTCACCGAAATTCGTCGAGATAGCGGGAAAAGCATCGGAGGGCTTTATGCTGGTTACCAACCTGAACCGGGATGATCCGAGAACCATTGTTCAGGATTTTCTGAAAAAGTATCAATCCATTTACAATATCCAGCCTGACATGGTCGGAGCCTCAGCATACGACGCCTTCATGATCATGTGTGAAGGCATCAAAAGGGCCGGGTCCACCAAGGGGCCTGCCATCCGGAAAGCCATTGCTTCGACAAAGGACTACAATGGCCTGACCGGTGTTCTCAAGGGTTTTACGAAACTGGGCGAGGTGGTCAAGGAAGTACAGGTACAGGTCGTACGTAATGGTGAATTTCACAAATTCGGCGTTGTCAAAGATCTCTCACTCATTACACCCTAACTTTTTCCCCGATCCCCTCCCTGAAAAAGCTTACATGGAGGGGATCGCATACTCTGTCAATCCGACATACTGGGAGGTATTGGTGCCAACGATGTGACCCAGAAGCAGCTCGCTACCGATGGTGAAAATTTCGCTGCTGGGGGGCGTTGGATCGCGTCATAAAGGGTCTAGTCATAAATGGATTTTCTGTTCCTCTGTTTTCTGCCCATGACTACCCCTATGAGCAGACCACTGAGTAGGACGAGGGCACCCGTACCGAACCATCTGTTTCGTTCAGAGGAACGCAGCTTTTGATTCTCTTGGGAGAGGGTATCCACTTTTTCTCGGCTCTTTGCGACGGATGACTGAATATCCATATACTTGGTCTTCAATTCCAGATAATTGGATGAACCCCGTCTCAGGTTTTCGTATTTCGTCTTCAAATCTTCAAGGGAGGCCTCGGTTTTTTGCAACCGTGCGGCAAGATCTTTTTTTTGGGCTAGGGCCACCTGGCGCTCTTTGTCGAGGGTGGACAGTTTTTTCTGAAGTTCCCCGACCTTCTTGTCCAGGGTTTCCGCTCTTTCCTTCCAGGGTAAACGGTCCATGAGATAACGGGTCATCACCCATCCCTCCAAGGGATTTCCGCTATCATCCATTATCTGAACGCGACTCCAATCTCCTTGCGACTCAAGAACTTCCAGGCTACGTCCTGAAGACAGCATTCGAATAACCTTGTTATCCAGGCTTGGGCCCGAACGGAAGGTGATTTTCAGGTTATCGAGCACATAAGCCTTTTCCGCCCAACCTCTGCTGGGAAACAGGCTGAAACATATCACCATCGCAACAATCCATAAAAAGTGTCTCATTTTTTTCGGTCCTTTCCAGATGTATTGATGAACCTTCATAACTCCACTTTTTCTTTCATTTCTACCCTGATATCGGTCATTCTTGTTCCCGGATACTGCCCCTTTGCATCTTTTTCAAGGTATTTGACCATGTCCCAGATGGTATTGAGCGCCAGCGAAACTCCCACCAGCGCCTCCATTTCTACCCCGGTCCTGGCCTGCGCCCGTACGTGACACCGCACTTGGATTGCCTCGTCCCCAATCTTGAATGAAACACCCACTGTGTCCAGTGGAATCTGGTGACAATGCGGGATGAGCAGGTGCGTCTGCTTGGCAGCACCCATACCAGCGATTTCGGCCACCTGTAGAGGGTCCCCTTTCTTGATTTCACCTGCGCGGATTTTTCCCACCGTGGCGGGTGAAAGTGAAATCCGGCCGGACGCAATGGCCTGACGTCTCATCACAGGTTTTTCAGTAACATCTACCATTCCCATAAGTTAGACTCCATCGGTTGAGCCGGTTGATCCATTTGGCCGGCTAAAAGATTTCCCTCTTGGTGCTTGCTTCGGACTTGATGCGGTTCACTGCCGCAATGAGAGCGGGAAACACGTGTTCCCGGGTATCCCCGCCAACAACCACCGCCATTACCTCATCCCCAACCGCCAAAGGACCTTCCGTAACATCAATTAAAACATCAACAATACCATCCATACCTTTGATGTTATGATTTATTTGATCTAATTTATCATAGTCAAAAGAGACCTCCATCCCTGAGACGGTTTTTCCATTCAGGGAGTTGCCCCTTACGATCCCCAGGTGGCTGGCAATCATACCGATTTTTGCATAGTCAGGGCCTTTTTTCAGGTCCTCTATCATTTTGTTCAAATTCATTAGACTCCTCACTCCCCTTAAGCGGGTACCCGGTGTTTAGCACCTGGTCCGAAACAATAGAACCGGTAGAGGTTCCGTTTGCGTCCAGGTTGAACAATCTCCTGGCAATATCCAGGTAGGTCTCTACGGACGGCCTTTCAACCTTACCCTTCAAGAAAAGGATAGGATCATTCAGGACCTTTTCAGCAATGGAGCGAGCCAGAGACTCCACAGCCTTTTTCTGTTCTCTCGTTAAGTTTCCCAGGACACTGCCGCTCTTCTTTAGTTCTCCCTGAATGATGGTGTTCGCCTTTTCCTGGAGCGCGATAATCGTTGGGACCACGGAAAGGGTTTTCAACCAGCGCCCGAATTTGAGCACCTCCTCATTCACGATACGTTCCGCCTTTACGGATTCAAGCTTCCGCTGATCCATGTTGAGCGCTATCACCCCTTTGAGGTCATCGATATCGTAGACATACACATTTGAAAGGTTGTTGACCTGGGGCTCCACGTCTCTTGGTACGGCAATATCAATAAAAAACAGGAGCCTGTTTCGCCGTTTTCTTAAGGATTTTTTTACCTGATCATGCGTTATCACGTGCTCCCGGGAAGCTGTTGAGCACACAACGATGTCCGCTTCGACAAGCTCCCCATCAATCTCATCGAAGGATACAGCCCGGGCATGGAAACGGCCCGCTACCTCCACGGCCCGTTCAAAAGTCCTGTTGGCGACCGTTATGGATTCGACACCCTGCCTCATGAGGTGTTTCGCCGCCAGTTCAGCCATTTCGCCGGCACCGATCAAAAGGACCTTTTTTTCTTCCAGGGAATGGAAAATCTTCTTGGCCAGTTCCACAGCAGCATAACTGATGGAGACGGCGGATTCACAAATGGCCGTCTCGGTACGCACCCTCTTGGCTACGTGAAAGGCCCGGTGCATGAGCCTGTTTAGGATGATGCCGGAAGTCTTCTCCTTGGTGGCCCTGAGATAGGCCTCTTTGATCTGCCCCAATATTTGAGGCTCCCCCACAACCAGGGAATCCAGGCTGGAAGCGACCCTGAAAATGTGCTTTACCGCTTCCAGATCATCCCACTGGTACAGGCAGCCCGTCAGCTCATCTTCGGGCATCCTTCCCAGGCCGGACATGACGGAAACCATGGCTTTTCGCGCTTCATCAACACGCTCACCGGTGAAAAGGACTTCTATCCTGTTGCAGGTGGAAAGATAAATACCTTCTTTTATGTAAGGAAGTTCCCTGATTCTCCCCAGGACCTTCCCGGTATTGTCCGGATAGGCGGCAAGACATTCACGCAGTTCCACCGGAGCAGTCTCGTGGTTCATCCCGATATTGACAATCCTCGTCTTCATACGCCGGTGGTACCCAAATGGTCTAAGTTGTGGTATCCCGTCGTCCAAAGACTGGCCCCGACAAACGTGAAAATCAAGATACCGAAACATATGATGGACATAATGGCCGCCTTCCTGCCCCGCCACCCCACTGTCAATCTCTGATGCAGGAGGGCCGCGTAAAGGAGCCAGGTAATCAGGGACCAGACCTCTTTCGGGTCCCACTGCCAGTAGGATCCCAATGCCATCTGGGCATAGATTGAGCCGGTAATCATCCCGAGCGTCAGAAACGGGAAGCCGCACATGAGGGCATAGTGGTTGAGAGAGTCCAGGGTCGCCAGGGAGGGAAGCCTGCTGTAAAGAGAGCCGAATCGTTTTTGCTTGATCTGGCGTTCCTGGAGCAAATACATGATGGCCACCGCAAAGGTTATAACGAACAGACCATTACCGAGAAACACGGTCGTCACGTGGACGGTAAGCCAAAGGCTCTTGAAAACCGGCTTTACGGGCTCGTTAAGCCAGGGCATTGCAGAAGAGACAATCATCAGGAAGGCGGCAAACGGCGCCACAAAGGATCCGAGGACCATGATTCTGAACTTGATGTGGAATATAAGGAAAACGAAGACGATACACCATGCAAAAAAAGACAAGGCAGACTTGAAATTGAGCACAGGAGCGGCCCCCAGGGTGTAATACTGGTATCCCAGGGACAGGGTATGAAAAACAAATCCGGCCAGGAGTATCAGGCAGGACCATCTTGAAATCCATTTTTCCTGTCTGACCAGGTAAACGATATACCCGCCCGTTGCGATGAGATCAAGAAACAGGGCCAGATAGAATAGTAGAGAATGCATTATTTCACTTCCCTTTTAAAGACCCTCTTGAGCAGCCTGTCCGGAGATATGTCGTCACCGAAAACATCCCGTAGTATTTCTACGCCACGTTTTCGGTCTCCCCTCGTTATGGCCTGCATCATATCCGATTCCACCAGTTTATGAAATAACTGCCTGTTTTTCTCCTGAGGCAGTCCTTTGGAAAGAACCCAATCCCGGGCCTTCCCCATGAGCAGCAGCATTTTTCCATATTCTTCTCCGAAATACTGCTCCAGCTCTATCCTGATCTTTCGGGCCAGGGCCGGGCTTTTTCCGGAGGTGGAAATGGCGACCTGCAGATCTCCACGTCTGATGATCGCAGGCACAATGAAATTGCAGTCCTCAGGTTGATCCACGGCGTTGATGAGGAGACCTCGCTCCTGAGCGAAAACACTTACTTTATGGTTTAACTGTGAATCATCAGTAGCTGATATCACGATAAAAATACCATCAAGCATTTTTCCTTCGAATGTCGTGCCCCTATATTCAATTTTGCCCTGATCAGCCCATTCCTTGAGCATAGGTGTCAGGTCCCTGGAGACAACAGAGACCGATGCATCACACTCGAGAAGAGTTTCCACCTTTCTCTGGGCGACCTGACCGCCTCCTACCACCAGGGCTTTCTTGTTAGTCAAGTTCAGAAAAATCGGATAATAGGCCATGAACCTTCCACCTTAAACCTTGCGCCTTATGCCTTATGCCCTACGCTCTGAGCCTTACGCCTCCCCTACACATATCGGTCCACCATCTCGGTAATAAATCTCTCCAGACCCGCGGGGCCTTCTCTTTTCTCAATGTCATTGGCCAGGTTTTTTAGTTTTTCATAGGTCCCAGGGTCGCGAAGCAGATCGTCCGTAGACCGATAGGTCCCTCCACGCCTCCCCAACCGGTAGATAATCCGTTCATCATCGGGCAATGCCTGGTACTTCTCGATCACCTGAAGCATCTTGTTCTTGTCTTCAGGAAACCGGCCCGAGACCTCTTCCAGGAGATTCATGATATGGTCGCTCGTCACGGTGCTCGTTATCCCATCCAGGGTCTCGATGAAAACCCTGATCTCTTCGGCCAGCATATCATCAGTCTGCATGGTGAAATCCCCTTCTCTCAGTTTCTGATGGAGGGGGACCCTGGTCGGGACCCTCAGGCTTCTCAGGCGTATGAAGTGCGGATTGATCCGGTTCAGGACCTTCGCCGTCTCTACGGCATGTTCCCGCCACATTTCCTGACCGCCCAAGCCCGGCATGACGTATGCCGAGAGTTCCATGCCGGCCTCTATCAGCTTTTTTCCGGCCTCAACATGTTGGGCCGCTGACACACCCTTTTTCATGAATTTCAAGAGGGAATCGTACCCCGTTTCAAGACCGATATGAACCCTGTCGAGGCCTGCCGCGCGGATTTTTTTCAGGGCGTCTGTGCTTTTTCGAACGGCTGTCCTGGACCTCGTGTACGTGGTGACACGGCGAATCTCCGGGAATTTTTCCCTCAGGAATTTAAGGACTTCAACGAGATCGTCCGTCTTCATAATAAGATTATCGGCGTCCTGCAGAAAACATGCGCCCGTTCCGTAATAGAGCCATGCAGCAACAGACCGATAGTTCTCGCTGTATTCACCATGACCGAAAATATGGCTGATGACAGGATCATTGACGGTTCCCTCGTGTCCGAGCTTCCACGAAAGGGCTTTGACGTCATCTGCAATGTCCCTGGCCGTCTGGATATCTTCCTTGATCTCCTCCAGTGTTCTCAGGGAAAATTTCCTCTTCTTATAGACCGGGCAAAAAAGGCATTGGTTCCATGGGCAGTTCCTGGTTACACGCAGGAGCAGGCTCCTCGCCTCATTGGGCGGCCTTATGGGGCCTTGTTCAAAGGTGGATGGTTTTTCTTCCATTTTTTCTTTCTCCGGAGGCTTTTGTCCTTTTCATAAACTTTATTTTATGCCAGGAAAATGGCGAAATAGCAACTCCATTTCTGTTTGATCGCTTGAGAAGACGAAGTCCTCGCGCTTCTCTTGTTGCGAAAATAATTTTGTTGTGCTTAGATATTCACTTAAATTTTGCATAAGGAGAAAAAAGCCATGAACCGTTTACTGTCTGCATTCTTTGTGATCGTTGTGTCCGGTCTTCTGAGTGTTATCCTTGTAAGTCCTGCCGTTTCCCAGGAAAAGGCAGCCTTGCGCGTATCGGAAGGGGACATATGCATTGATGTGGTGGACCACTCCTGCGTAGGTGTAAATGAGCAATTCCCGCCGGAGGCCGGAAGGCTCTATTGCTTGTCCCGCATTCTTGGCGCCACGGATGACACCTACGTCACGCATGTGTGGTATTTTGGGGAAACGGAAAGGGCCAGAGTAAAGCTCGAAGTCCGTTCAGGCAATTGGCGGACTTACAGTTCAAAGCTCATCCTTCCCCGTGAAATTGGTCAATGGCGCGTTGATATTCTTGGTCCTGGAGGAAATCTCCTCCAGGAAATCCCATTTGAAATAAGGCCGCAAAAATAGTCTGCCGCTTGCGGCATAGATCAGCTTTTTACAAAACCGTCAAGAAATGAGGTGAAAAGATGATGAGAGTGGGTTTTGTGGGATGGCGCGGCATGGTCGGATCGGTTCTCATGGGCCGCATGAAGGAAGAAGACGATCTTGCCGGATTGGCGCCTGTTTTTTTCACGACTTCCAATGTGGGCGGCCCGGGTCCTGACCTGGGGATAGAAATTCCAAGGCTGAAGGACGCCCTTGATGTGGGCCTGCTGGCCGATTTTGATATTGTTGTGAGCTGCCAGGGCGGCGGGTACACGGAAAAAGTCTACCCAGAGCTGCGTAAACAGGGATGGAAGGGCTACTGGATCGATTCCGCGTCCACACTCCGCCTGGATAAGGACAGCATCATCGTCCTCGACCCCGTCAACAGGGACGTCATAGATAAAGGCCTGTCCTCCGGTATCAGGACCTATGTTGGCGGCAACTGCACGGTCAGCCTGATGTTAATGGCCCTCGCAGGACTTTTGAGGCAGGGTCACGTCGAGTGGATATCCTGCATGACCTACCAGGCGGCATCGGGAGGGGGGGCAAATAACATGAAGGAGCTGATCGCCCAGATGGCCGCCATCGGATATGCAACCCGGGAACTCATGGATGATCCCGCCTCATCAGCAATTGCCGTCGACGCCGTCTCAACGGAAAAGATGAGAGGCACGGACTTCCCGGTGGAACATTTCGGCGCACCCCTTGCGGGGAGTCTCATCCCGTGGATCGATTCCCCAATGGCATCGGGACAGACCCGGGAGGAATGGAAAGGAGCGGTCGAAACCAACAAGATTCTGCAGGCTGATCCTCCTATTCCAATTGACGGCCTTTGCGTGCGGGTGGGGGCCATGCGGTGTCACAGCCAGGGATTTACCATCAAACTCAAAGAGGATCTGCCCCTGGACGAAATATCCGGGATAATCGAGGAGGGAAACGACTGGGTCAGGCTGATTCCGAATGATAAGGATTCTACGCTGGCACATCTCACACCGGCTGCCGTTAACGGCACACTCACTGTCCCCGTCGGAAGGCTGAGGAAAATGCTCCTCGGGCCGCAATATCTTACCGCCTTTTCCGTGGGTGACCAGCTCCTCTGGGGCGCGGCAGAACCGATCAGAAGGATTCTGAGGATAGTCATTGAACATCTGACCCAATAAGGTTCGTTGACAAAGCACCCAGGAGACCTTAAAATACTTCTCAATACACAATACATGAGCGATGTGGAAGTGGTAAGCTCACTGGTGGGGCTCCCGGACTTCAAATCCGGTGTACCGGGCTAAAACCTCGGTAGGTGGGTTCGATTCCCATGCACTTCCGCCATAAGAATCTTATCAGATAGACATGCCTTTTTGGTCAACATTGGAGATATACGAGCGGCATCTTCCTGAACATGGCCATTCAAAGGCCCGCGTTGTCGCGGAGCTGAGGATCGGTTCCCCGGCAACGGGAAAGAGCAGACCTTCCGGGCCGAAATTGTCGTCATAACCGCTTTCCGGTTCAAAGCCTCGCGCAAAAATCGACCGAGGCAGCCCGTCCCCATGGATATAAACCTGCTCTCCCAGCCAATTAAATGCCACAAGCCGAACTCTTCGTTCAATATTCGTCGTATCGTTTGTCAAGAGTGTAGGCACGACCCCTATTCTACGCCGTTCAATGATAAGATCCGGTATGTCGCTGAACTTGTCAAAATGAATGATCCCCTCTTTCACAGAACCGACCGTCTAATGTCTTTGTTCTTGGCTTTCTATACTTTTGATCAACTCATTCGCGATATTAGAGCTTTCAATGCGCATGATGCTTTCTTGGGCACTGCCGTCAGGCATATTGCAGGAAGCACCTCCATCACTGGAAATGCCCCAAGGAGATTGTCTTTTTAAAGGAGTTGCCAAAAAATACCATGGGAAAGGTTTTGAATGAAGAGGTAGAAAAACTTTTCCAAATCTGAATGGGGTCGGGCCCTGAAAATTACATTCTCTATTTTTTTCAGTTCCCCCTCGTGGTGGATTTGCCCTCCCTCCCTTTTGTTGGTATGGAACACCGTGGATGCAACAAAGCCGCTCAGCGGCCTATCGTATTCTTCTGCGACGAGTGACAACATGCATCGATTTAATAGGCTGGTTTCAAAACCAGACCGTTTATCTTCCATACAAACGGCTCACGTATGGGTATCTTTTGGTCACGGCGGTTTCAGGAATACAATGGGCCAGCGATAATGAGCTCACGACTGAATCTGGAGATATTGCATTGAATAAGAAACTAGCAGAATCCATCGGATTGACTCGACCTGTTCTGGCGCTTTCGATCGCACGCATGACCGACGCGATGGGCAACAGTATCCTTTTCATTGTCTTGCCGCTCTATGTGGCCAAGATCCCGCCCACCGCCTATCTGCATTTTCCGCTGCCGGTTCTCGTGGGCATCCTGCTTGCACTTTACGGCCTGGTGAATTCGGTACTGCAACCTTTTATGGGTGCGCTGAGCGACCGGATGGGCCGACGCAAGGTCCTCATTTTGATCGGGCTTGGACTGATGGGTATGGGGACCATCGGATTTATTCCCGCGACCACTTTTCTCGAACTGGTATCTCTTCGAATGCTCCAGGGGATCGGTGTCGCCATAACCATCCCGGCCTCCATGGCCATTATGGCGGCCGTCACCGAGCAGAAAACCCGGGGCGGTGCCATGGGCGTATACAGCACGCTGCGTATCGTCGGATTTGCTATCGGGCCATTAGTGGGCGGATTCTTGAAGGTCACCTGGGGATTCAATGCCGCCTTCGTTGCCGGTGCAGGCTTTATTGCAGCGGCAATGGTTCTGGTCCATTTTTGGGTCGAGGAGGTAAAAATACCGCCGAAATCCTTACATACCCCTCCCTTTAAAATCTTGGACAGGAAATTGATGCACCCGGGGATACTGAGTGCTGCAGCCGCAACGTTTATCATGGCTATTGCCTTTTCCATGGTCACCACTCTGGAAAATGAATTCAACGCCCGTTTGGATATCAGCGCCCTCGGTTTCAGCATTGCGTTCAGTTCTCTGATGGTGGGCCGCCTGCTCTTTCAGGTTCCATTGGGGCGTCTTTCCGACTCAGTGGGCAGAAAGCCCATCATTATCCTGGGACTGCTCTTCATTGCCCCCATCACAGCACTGCTGGGAGAAGTCACCACCCTCCAGCAGTTTATCTTCCTGCGGGTTTTGCAGGGGATAGCGACTGCGGGCATTGGCGCGCCGGCGTTTGCGGTGGCGGCGGACCTTTCACAAGTCGGGGGCGAAGGCCGGCAAATGAGCCTTATCACCCTGGGGTTCGGTCTCGGACTGGCACTGGGCCCGATGATCGCCGGTGCTCTCGCAATTGTGTTTTTCGATCTGCCGTTTCTGACGGGTGGGGTCATGGCAATCGCCGGCGCCTGGATCGTTCAACGCCATATGCCCGAAACCGTTCAGGGAGCGAAAACACTCTTCAAAAAACGGTCTTGAAAACAAATATCGATAACGATTCCACCATCCCTAAACAGCTGCATCTCCCATTGCCTCCTTGAGCCTTTGCAGAAGCCATTCGGGAATAGCCACCTTTTTGAATGTGTCCATATCCAGACACACCGTCACATTGTGACCGATAATCAACGGGTCCTCTTGTCCCAGTTTGAATACGCGATAGCCGAAGGTGATCGAGGTCCTGCCGAATTTGACTACGCGAACCTCGATTTCTATCTCATCCCCGAAGCGCAGGGGATGGCTGAAATCCGTCTCAAGATGAACTGTAGGGAGCCCAATACGGTAATGGTTGACAACCGTGGGATAGTTTACCCCCAGCTCGCTGTCGAAAAATTCTTCCAAAGCCACATGAAAATAGTGAAGGAATCTAGGGTAATATACGATTCCCGCATGATCGATATCTCCGAAACGGACTTTGACAAGAGAACGGAAAGCCATCTTCCCCTCCTTTGATAAAGAGCGCATAGCGCGGCACCCAGCAGTCTTCTACGGGTGAATTTTCTTGAGCAGCCACGTCATGTTCTTCCCTAGATTTTCCATGGTCTTGATGCCCTCGGCATCGTCCCTGACCTCGCCGGGATTGCGTCCTATGCCTATGTTCCAGTAGGTTGAACCGACTATAAACATTTGACTGTACTGAAACAGGTGGTTGAGCGTATCGAACGTCCGGATGGCGCCCGCCCGACGCACTGCGGCGACGGCAGCCCCCACCTTATGCGTAAAAAGTCCTCCGTTCGCCGCGGAAACAAATCCGCAGCGCTCAATGAGCGCCTTGATCGTTGCGGTCGCGTCGGCATAGTAGACCGGAGATCCCAGAATAATCCCGTCGGCTTCGATCATCTTTCCGAGGTATTCGTTCAGCTTATCTGAATTCACCGAGCATTTCCTGTCCTTGTTTTCAAAGCACTTGTTGCATGCGATACAACCCTGGAGCGATTTTCCCGCCATTTGGATGAGTTCGGTTTCGATCCCTTCTCTTTCGAGTTCTCCAAGAACGGTACCCAGCAGTATGGCCGTGTTCCCGTCCTTCCGGCTACTCCCGTTAAATGCCACTACCTTCATGGTTCTCCCCCCTTTCTTAACCTGGTTCGCTTCCATCCATCTATGCTCTCCCTTACAATATCCAATCTGTTCCCGTCAGTCAATCTCAAGACCCCTGTATGCCCATGAGCCGGTTGTTAAAGTCGTGGGCAATGCCTCCCCCGCCAGGGTCCCCACCGCTTCCATCTTCTGGGCGTGCTGGAGCTGTTCCTCGGGCTTCTTCTGGGGGGTTACGTCCCGCAGGAAATTGATGGTGGCAGGCTTCCCCTCCCAGTCAATAAGCACGGTATTCAATTGAACCCAGAGGGTTTCTTCATCTTTTCGAACCACTTTGAAGCTGTACATACTTTCAAACTCTTCCCTCGACAATCGCCTCTCGTGCCTTTCTCGGGAAATAGACGGCCAGTTTTTTCACGGGTTCAGTCGAGGTCGCTTTGATCCTGTCATAAGTATAGGTTGTACTGCCCTGCCTTCCTTTCATCATTTCCCCGGCCATCGCGATGACGGAAGGGAATTTTTCAGAAGTCCGAAAAGCGGTCTTACCTGTGTGTCCAGGAACCGGGCAATAGAGTTCAACGCCCTTTTCACTGATCACCC
>Ga0315535_1000152_pt1 | contig 45302 bp, 36 predicted proteins | sample SalMarSW160220MG_2_FD_203092 | JGI IMG/M metagenome (GOLD analysis project Ga0315535, IMG submission 203092) | Salt marsh sediment microbial communities from the Plum Island Ecosystem LTER, Massachusetts, United States - Salt Marsh Sediment SW1602-20 ... | reverse complement strand
CCTCCGCGGTATTCCTTGATTCCCTTGACCTTGCGAAAAATTGCTCATTTCTGCATTGGAAACTTAATTTGTGTCCATCCATAAATGGTCTTTTTGCTTGCCCAGTTATATCCTTATTTAATATTTTACCAGGGCCATTGCTCCATCATTTTTATCCCGTGAAACTTTTTTCTATTTCACTGGGGCCACTATTCCAATTGGGGCGAAGCCCCTAAGTTCCTTCTCAATACGTTCCGTCCTTTCCTATCGACGACATACTCCCTGTTGTATGGGGAAAAGTCCCTCCTAGGAAATTTCCTCAGAAAAAATGAAGCTGCTCCCCTATGGACAAAATTAGAAGCCGGTAATAAATAATTCGTGAATAAATTCCATTTTGTACACAAAACATCATGCATTTTCATGGGGTCTTTTTTAAAGGAAACGCTTTGACTCATGACTTCAAATTAGCGGCTGTATTGAAAGAGTTGCCAAAGCAAACCAAAAGGTTAGAGAAAAAAAATGGTAGATAGGGGTAAGAGTAACTCAAGCGGCAATTGCCCGGATATCACCCATCTCATTCGGAGCGTTCAGCGTATTGAGGGAAATCCGGATTGTTTTGGCAAGTCGGACGGAAACTGTGATCGTTTGGACTGTGTCTGGCATGAATTGTGCCTGAAAGAATCGCAAAAAGATCGGTCATGGAATGAAGGAGGGGGTGATCCACGGAAATGAATGCAAAATTGGTGATGTGCTATCAGACGGCTTTGTTTTTGGAAAATACACAAAGAGACAACAGACAAATTTTAGTGGTTGATGATGATCATGACAGTTTGGAATTTTTATCCGATCTAATCGTCAACTTGGGATTTGACGTGGTTACCGCCGGCAGTGGGATTGAAGGGTTATATAGGGTTGTCAACAGCGATTTTGACCTCGTATTCATGGATTCTAAAATGATTTTAAAAGACGGCTTCAGTCTGGCCTATCATGTTAAGGCCAGATTCCCCGAAATACCCGTTGTCATGTTGGTGGGTCGGGACAAACAAGACCCGGCGGAAGAAAAAGAAAGCTGCTGCATGGACTATTTGCTCTTTAAGCCGTTTGGATTCAAAGACATTCAATTCACCATCCGAAAATTTTTTGGCACATGGTTAAATAAAAAGAACATGGTTTCTATCACAAATGACCCCTGTGCAGTCGGTCTATGCGGATAACGAATTTTTATCTAAGGATAAGGCAAAGGACAAAATGGCCAGCAGCTTAATTATAGATGATCAGCCCCACGTTCGAAAACTGGTTTCAAAGGCCGATATGAAGCCCTTCTTGTTTGGTAAGCACCCTGAACTTTACTGTCTGTAAAAAAGGCTGACACCGATTCATTGGAAAATTTAATAATAATATTTCTAAAAAACAAACAATTATTATTAAATTAGTAAGTTAAATATATGCTTCGGGGCGGTTCATTTTGGTATGGTTATTGCTCTAAAGAAGATGGAAAGCATATGCCCTGGGGCATTGAGAAGTTAAAATAATTTTTATAACCATCAGGAAGCGAAGGAGGAGTGTTATGGTAGAAATTAACGACTTTAAAAAATTTGATATATTCAATGTGTTCTCAGAAAAACAGTTGGCAGAACTGGTGGAAATCACAGAAACAAAAGCATTCAAAAAGGATGCTCATGTTTATGAGAGGGGTAAACGGGCCGATCATATTTTTGTAGTCATCAATGGATTGGTCAGCCTAAATAGATTCGAGCCCGGTGAGAAAATAGGGATTTCTTTTGAGAAAAGGGAAAAAGGCGAACTTTTTGGTACGGCCTGCTTCATGAAACCGCAGGAATATACACTAACTGCTGTTTGCGTGAGCGACTCAGAGGTTATGGTCATTGATGCAGACAAATTGCTCAAACTTTGCGAAGCCGATCCTGAACTGGGATATAAGTTTCTGAAAGAGGTCGCAAAGATTTATTTCGAGCGGTATAAACTCGCAAAAAGGCAAATACATGAAATGGTCAAAGCACCTACGATTATAACTGCGCTGCCGGGATAACTTGGTTGGTTGCCAAGATAATAACCTGAATCTTGCACGAGTCCGGGGCTTTCATATGCAAAACACTTAAGGGTGAAGGTTTGGTGTGCTGCTTCGACCCCTTAATGACGCAGCATATGGGAGCCTTGGACTTGCCCTCCTTGCCAACCTTATCATCTCCATGCAGCGCTGTTCAAACAAACATGTCCCATAACTCAAGGCAAACGCATTTGAATCCCAATACAGGGAGAACGCTCCACGACGGCGTGCATCTCTTTCCAACCGACTGAAACTTGTGCTTAAACACCCGTAAGCCCGAGCCGCGGCAAAGTTATTAAGAACAATTCTTGCTAAATCATCTCATTGATTTTTTAAGTCATAATTTCATTCGACTCGGGCTAACGCGTGCTAAATCCCTTCAAACAGTCAGTCGGTTTCCAAGAGAAACACGCCGTCGCTCCGCTGCACTGAAATCAAATGCATTTACCCTGTCCCATAACTGTCTTGCCTTTTATCTTTCGGTCTGTTATTTTTTTAATAGATTTTGAAGGGTGTTTTAAAAATTCAAAGAACAGATTATACAAGTGCCGTGTTATGATAATTTACGGTTATCTTATATCAATTTTTTGGAGGCTTAATCATGAAAAAGTCAATCGGTGCAAAAACAATAATCTATCCTTCTCCTGTTCTTATTGTTGCAACCTATGACAAAACAGGAAAACCAAATGCCATGACCGCTGCCTGGGGGGGGATTTGCTGCTCAGAGCCCCCATGCGTTACCGTATCGCTGAGAAAAGCAACATACAGCTTTGGTAATATTATAGAAAACAAAGCATATACTATAAATATTCCTTCTGAAAAGTATGTTAAGGAATGTGATTATTTTGGATCGGCCTCCGGTAAAAAATCGGATAAATTTTTAGCCACGGGTCTTACACCCATAAAAAGTGATTTGGTCGCCGCGCCGTATATAAAAGAATTTCCTTTTATTTTAGAATGTAAGCTTCTTCATACATTTGAAATCGGGTTGCATACTCAATTTGTAGGTGAAATTGTTGACGTTAAGGTTGATGAGAGTGTAATGGATGGAAATGGAAATCCTGATATAGAAAAGGTCAAACCCATTATATATGCGACTTCATCCAAGACTTATCATGGCATCGGAAAAAAAATCGGGGATGCATGGTCAATTGGGAAAGACATCCGGGACATCAATAAGTAGGTAAATAACTTTTCAATAGGTTCTGGTGTATTAAATGATGATATTGAGAGGTTAGGGATAAAGGTTTCAAATTTCAGTTTTCACGACCTATGGGTAACAATAACCGGGGAAATTTTCATGGGCGAATTTCTTTCAAAGAAAGGACATATTATAGAGGAATCCCGGGAAATAAATCCTGACGGTGACCCCATCCAAAGATTGCAGACTGCACTGATCGCCTTTCTCGGTACCGATGAATTGACTGCCGAAACAGGGTTGATCATTAACAATGCCTGTGAGAAGGGCAGAATATCCTTTTCAGAAGTAGAAGAAATATGCGGGGGCAATGCGGAAGATGTGTTGCTCCTTTGCTGGGAATGGCGCCTGCTAGTACCGGTCAGATCATCGAAATGCGGGGAATGGGATGATCGCCTCCTGTTGTTGGACCCCGGTGAGATTTATGAACTGCCAAATGTGGTCAAACACCTGATAACATCAGCGCGTCGAACCAGTCAGTGGGATCCGGACCTTGCATTGACGGAGCTCTTCTCAGATACCGATGAAATCTTACGGAGTCGAATACCCGATCTTTTAAAGAAGATGAACGCACTTGCTCATTTTAATATTATCAACGCTTTTCAGATAAGGCAGGCATGTGCCAGGGCAAAAATGAACCAAAGCGTAGATACCTTAATCGCCCTTTTAAAGGCTGGCGGAGTGATCAGCCCAAAACTGAGGGCGTTATCTGATGTAGTGAAGGCGGGATCGCCCGTTTACGAGATTAACCCGTGTGTACTTGCTTAAACCGGTCGGCACTTTTCCGGTTTATCCGGGTTAGGCTTTATCTTTTAATCGTTGTTTACAAATTGACTGTCTGGTTTATTTCTGATATCTAAATAGCAAGTATGGCCCCTTATCGCCTGTTCCTGGGGTGGTGAGAATCGCCGTGTATGCAGATGGAATTTTAATCCCATTTTTGTTCCATACCTTAAGGTTTCAGGTGTCAGGAATGATGAACAGAGGCGCTGACACCTGACACCTGAAACCTGAAACCAGGCATACGGGAAGGAATAAATATGGGATATTTTTTAAAGCCATATTATGGGCAATTTTAATCATCCCAGGTTGTTACGAAACGGTTTGATTTTTTCTGTTCTTATGCAAAACAGATTCTTTGGGTTTCTATTATTGTGAAACTGACTATTTACAGAAAGATGATGCTCGGTTTTGGCGCCGTTATCGTTATAATGATCATTACCAGCACCTTTATCCTGTTTGAGTTGAATACGGTTTCGAATGAGGCTAAAGTTACCCTTACTTCTGATGTCCAGGTAGTGGACCTTGCCAAGCAACTGCATGCCATACTCCAAGATGAAAACAGCTACGCCCAGAAATATATTATCTCCCGTGATGAGACCTATTTTTCTATATTCATTGCAACGAGCCGGCGATTTGACCAATACGTGAATTCTTTGCTAAAGGCTCAATTAGACGAAATAGAGCGTTCCCTTATCAGGGACATGCGCCAGGCCCATGAATCATTTGTTGCCAGCATGCACAGCGAGAGGGATAGTCAAGATTCCAACTACAATCCGGTCCGTGACAACCTGAGGTCGGACAGCCTGAAAACCCTTTACAAGTCTCTTGATCACCTTATCAGCGCCAATCAGGTTTCCATTGGGAATGCCATGTTCAGGATGGAAACATCCACAGACCTTTCCCTCAAAATCGCTCTGTTGTTGATTACCGGGAGCTTGCTGACCGCTATCTTAGCCGCATTGATGATTACCCGTACGATCACCAGTCCGATATATGAACTTATACGAGGGACTGAGCAGATTGCGCGGGGTAATTTTGAGCAGGTCAAAGTTTCTTCTAATGATGAAATGGCCTTGCTTGCCCATGCCGTTAATAACATGAGTGTCAAAATTAAGAATATAAATAAACATAGAACTCAAATGATGCAACAGATTTCACACGAGCTTCAAACCCCACTACAGGTGATGCTTTCTACACACGATATGTTGAAAAGCCAAAGTTCGGGTCCGCTGAATGATGAACAGATACAGATGCTTGACACCATTCGTGGGGGAATCAAAAAATTGGCAAGCTTCAGCAAACAATATCTTGATCTCGCCAAGATCGATTCCGGTATGATGAAATACTACATGGAATGGACAGATCTTTTCCAGCTCATTGAACCTATTGTAGAAGATGCAAAGCTCATTGCTGAACGTAAGAATATAACTATAGAGTTGGTTGCGCTTGCTTCCCCAAGAGTCATGGTGGATGCAAAAAAAATATCTATCGTTGTCAACAACCTACTCGGTAACGCAATCAAATACACAGGAAACCACGGAAAAGTCAGGGTGAAAACAGGGCCATGCACCATGGGTGCATTTATAGAAATTCAGGATTCGGGAATCGGGATCACTCCAGAGGAACTCCCTAAAATATTTACAAAATTTTATCGAGCTAGCAATACAGGCAGAACAAATATCGGAGGAATCGGAGTGGGTTTGGCCCTTGTCAAGGCATTTACAGAAGGGCACGGCGGTAGAGTTTATGCCGAAAGCACCGTTGACGGTGGTTCAACATTTACGGTTGAACTGCCGTTACCACCTGCGGAATTTCAAGGTCCGGCAATATCCGCATCCACTCAGGACTAAGGACCTGCTCATGGAAAATCGTAACGTAATAGTTATAATTTTATGCTTTTTCCTCGCCGGTTGTGCTTCACAATCTCGCGATACCAAGGTTGATTCGCAAGCCCGCAGTCACATGGAGCGCGCTGCTGCGCTGGAGGATTCATCAGCGTATCATCAGGCCGCCCGGGAATATGCGTTTGTGGCCGGGCGGTATCCTTCCACAAGTTATTATAAAAGCGCGGTTTGGAAGGCTGCATTGCTCAATATTCATCCGGCCAATTCAAAAATAGACACCAGCACAGCACATTTTTGGCTGAATGTCTATCTCGGACTGCCGCTAACCGATGAGGAAAAAGAGAACGCAACACTGTACGTCGCCATGATAGAACGCATTAATGGTTTGCAATCCCAACTTTCTTCTCTTGTCTCAGAAAGGGACAAACTTCTTGACGTTACTCGGAAACAGTCCGGCGATATAGTGACCGGCACCCAACGGCTGGGAGAATTGGAAGCTGAACTGGCAAAAGCCCGGGATGCGCTTAAGAAAATGAAAGAAGTGGATGTGCGGATGCAACGGAGCAAAGATAAAACGAATAGCATCACATCTCCGGAATTGGCTCAAAAGGCTTCGGAGCTTAACAATGATCAAGACAACACACAGCGATCAAGCAAAAACCATGCCCTTATACCTCAAGATTTTTATCCTTATACGATCCAAGTCAGTTCTCGTAGAAATAAAGACATATCGACTCGGGAAGCGATGAAAATAAGAAACAAAGGTAATTTCGGATTCGTTTCCCATGCACATATTCCTGGAAAGGGAGATTGGTATCGTGTATTCATCGGCTGTTATCGGAGCTTTGAAGAAGCGCAACAGGCCGCTTTTGAATTGAAAGAGAAAGAACATCCTCAGGCCATTGTGGTTAAGATGCCCTTTGCGGTTCAGATCGGCGTGTTCTTCGGTGATGAAGAACTAAAAAAGGTTGACGCTGATCTTCGATCAAAAGGATACGTTGCCTACAGTGTTCCGGATAGATTGGATAATAACAAAGCAAGGCTTTTGGTCGGGGCCTTCCGGACAGAAAAAGAAGCTGAAATACTCGCCAAAGAGTTAGACAAAGAAGGTTTCAGACCAAAAGTTATCCAGCGTTAACTCATATTTTCCTGCCGGTGGCCAGCATGCGATTGTTCATAAAGCCATAATCGCCTTTGGATTTATGCGGTGAAAAGTCGGTGCAGACGGTTACCTGTTGAAATCCGGCCTGTTCAAGAAGTGATGCAAGCGTTTGTGATCCATAGAGGCGTACCGCATAGGTCCGGTCGCGAATTAACCCTTCTTGCTTGTTGAGAACCATTTCCCGAGCATGTATTGCATCTCCTTTAAGTACACGTTTCCGGCAAACCACGGTTTGGTCATCGATTTCATGCCAGGTCTCGGGATTGAAAGCGCCCTTTATGGCATCCCCATCAGTCAAATCCACAAGAAGCCAGCCTTCCGGGCGAAGCAGGCGATAAGCTTCTGCCATGATCTGTCTGTCGGCGTGACCTTTGATATAACCCAAGGAGTTTCCCATGATGAGCACATGGTCGAAACTTTCATCAGGAAATCCCGTACGCCTTGCGTCGGACTGAACCGCTTCTATGGACAAGTTGCATTCGACGGCCCGTGCTTTGGCATAATCAATCAGGACCTGTGAATAGTCGAGTAACGTGCAGCATGAAAATCCCCGAGCACACAACTCCAGGCTGTGACGCCCATGCCCGCCGCAGAGATCTAAAATTTTGTTCTGTTTTTGGATGGGGAGCAGTTCGCAGATAACGTCTACCTCCAGACGAGTGATATCTTCGTCACAGACCGAACGGGCATCGGTTATCAGATAGACCTCATCAAACAGGGTTTTCCACCAGTCCGGATCTACGGTTATAGTCATGTTAACTCCTTACCCGTCCGGGTGTGCCCCGAAGCTGAACAGACCGTCCGAAGCAATAATGGCAGGACCTCCGCCCCAAGGATGCATGCGAGCAATTTCCAACTCCTCTTCTTCGATCTTAATGATCTCATCCAGTTCCCCGGCCAACCACATTTTTTCCAATGTCAGGCAATCAGACCATAATTTTGTACAGTAGTTTTCCAAGGCGTTTAGTTGATAAGGGGTAATCACCCTCGGCCTCAGGGCAATTTTGATTGGACCCAAAAGATATGTAAACTCGTGGTCAATGGCCATTTTTTTCTGGATCCGGTCAACTTCGGCCAACAAATCGTATTCGATGCTAAAAATAGCCTCGTTAATTCTGTTCACCGCTTCCCGGACAGGCATATCCGAACCCAGAACACCCAGCGGCTGCACCCCGCCTCCACTGCCGACATTCGTGGGTACGCCTCCATAACGGCCTAAAAATCCAAACATGCCTTTGTTTCCCATGAGGCAGCGAAAATCAGTCTGGCAGCGCTCTATAACCACATGGTCATTTTCCAATACGGGAATTTCCTCGGCCCAGAGCGATAAAGGAATTTTTTCCTGGACGATATAGTTCTTTTCTTTTAACGCCAGGCTTACGGCCTCGTCCGGATCGTTGTTGACTTGTCCGACGCGTACACCTTTTCCCGAGTATCCTCTTTCGGGCTTAAGGACCAAATTATCCCAGTTGGATCGGGTCCATTCAAACAAGTCGTCGATTTTCTCACCGCTGGGGCTAAGGGTTCGACGAGAATAAAACTGGCGGGTCCAGGGAGTTCTTCTCACGATTTCCTTGTGAAACCGGTTTCGCTGAGGACCGGTTATAACTTCGAACATGCTTTTTACATTGATCGGTTCCGTGCCCCGGGGGTTGATGACCCGTCGTTCTTGGACCGCCTGCAAAACGGGACTTAAATCGTGACTGCGATGCAGCGCCAGTAAAACATCCGTGTTGAAATCCATGAAAATTATTGAAACGGGCCGGCCTTTCCAGCATACCCGTCCATCCTTGAGTTCCAGTTCCTGTGGGGCCATCAAAGCGCCTGACAGTCCGTGGATTTCATTCAGACGCAGGGCAAGGTTTTTGTTTTCGGTGACATCTTCAAGGGTCTCTTCTTCGGCAACCACGGCGATAAGTCCGGAATTACTTCCTTCACGGGAGCGGTGGGCTTCAACAAGCATGTCTACAAAACCATTGATAGGGAACAGCAGCGGGTGGTCAAAATCGAGTTTGATTTCCATGGGTCGAATTTCATTGAGTCTGTTCCATATGGCCTTTCCAATGATTTGAGTAACGCGCTGATAATCCCATCCGCCGGGACTACCGAGATTCCATTCGGAATGATATCCTAAAAATTCCTTCATTTTTTTTCCTTATTTATTTTTCATTTATTCAGTGCTTGAAATCTTTTTTCTATCCAGTGAAAGGGCAGCTCCCCGCCTTCCAGTAAAAAAGCATGGAACTGCTCACTGCCCATCTGATTTTCGTAGGCTTTTTTCAATCTCATAATCTCATAACGTCCCAAACTGTAACATAATTGATATCCGGGATTCAATTGAAAACGATATATCTGCCTTTTGGCTTCTTCCCGGCTGAACCCGGCGGTGGTTAAAAGTTCTACAGCATCCGCGAGGGTGAGGGAACCCGCATGGAGACCCACATCAATCTGGCACCGAGCGGAGCGCCACAGCCTTCGCTTGTAATCAACCAGATATTCCATGGGATTTTGAACATAGCCTTGTTCGGTTAAAAGTGACTCGGCATAGTACGCCCAGCCTTCGTAAAAAAGAGGTGACTCGATCTGACGGCGCACGGGATTTTCCAGCTTTCTTCGAATCGAATCGAGCAAATGATGCCCGGGAATTGTTTCATGTGCTGTTAGAAATTTGTACTCCCGGTGGAGCCGCTTTTTGAGTAGGTCGTCCTCATGGCCACTGCTCTCGTGCCGTGGGAAGCGAGTCGTAATGTAAAAAAAACTCTTCTCCCTGGCATCTGAGCTGAAGGCTGCTCCGAAAGAAGCCGCGCTTCGAACCGACTTCAGATAGTACGGCGTTGCGGTAATTTCCAGGGATGCACAAAGATCTTCTTTTCTAAAACCGTGATCGAGGAAAAACCGTCGCAAGAATTCTGTTTCACGCCGATAGAGTGCAAATGTGTCTATTTCCCCTATGTCGGGACAAAAATCATGGTACAGATCCTGCCACGATTTGCGTGGGTTGATCTTTGACTGTAATTTTTCCAGTTGTTTGAGAATTGTCTGCCACTCATCTACGGCAATCTGGAACACTTCATCCAAACTGAGAACGGACAAAAAATGATCTTTGAGACTGGCTTCAAGGGATGTTACCGCAAACATCCGATCCGGAACCGGGGGATTGGCATCCAAATATTTGTCAAAATTGTTAAGAGCGGTCAGTGCTTTTTGAAAGTCCTTTGAAAACGACCCTGGGTATTGCTTGCAAAATCCATCCACAGCTTGTTCTAAATATTGCTTACCGTCATGGAGCATGGCCCGGGCGGCCTGGTGATACGTTTCCGGAACGCCGTCAATATTGTCCATTGCCTGATTCAAGAGTCTGGGAATGGCGGATATGCGCTTTAGGGTTCTATGTATCCGTTCCCGGCTATGGGTGGCCGGTTTGTTCAGGGCATGATCGATTCCAATGAAAGCGATCTTCAAGTACAGCAACGGATTATGGCGCCACGACTTATTTTGCTCCAGCTCGATTAAAATTCCCGCAATATTGGCCGTTAGCAAGTCAAGATCGATAAGCGTTTCAAGGTCTTTTTCACCAGCGGTTAAAAGGGCTAACTCCTGCTTAAATGATTTCAATCGGCCAACGCATTCTTCAATTGCGTTACCATCTAAGTCTTCCAGCCTGTCGTAATATTCCGCGGCGGCCTGGGCCCGGGGTAAGAAATGGAATTCATCGCTGGCGCACATCACCGGAAAGCGTCCGGCCAGGTCATTAAAGTAGCGTAGAGCAAGCTGGATATGGGGTGCTTTCATAATGTGATGTTGGGGTCATCGCTTATCAATGGGAATATATCGCGTCTTTTTATGACCCGTATAAATCTGGCGGGGTCGCCCGAGTTTCCATTTGGGATCGTCGGCGCCTTCTTTCCACTGGGCAATCCATCCCGCCAATCTTCCGATAGCGAACATGACCGTAAACATGTTGGTGGGAATCCCCATGGCACGCAGTATGATGCCGCTGTAAAAATCCACGTTGGGATACAGATTATACTCGATGAAATACTCATCTTTTAAGGCCGCCGCCTCGAGTTCCTGTGCGATGTCAAGTAACGGATCGTTAATTTTGAGTTTTTTAAGAATCTTATGGCATACCTTTTTTATGATTTTGGCACGGGGGTCATACGCCTTGTAGACTCTGTGTCCGAAACCCATAAGCCGAAAAGGGTCTTTTTTGTCTTTGGCTCTTTGAATCGCCCGATGATAATTGCCGCCGTCTTTTTGAATTTCGGTGAGCATTTCGATTACGGCCTGGTTGGCTCCGCCGTGCAAGGGGCCCCAAAGCGCTGCAATTCCGGCGGAAATCGCAGCAAAAAGATTGACTCTACCGCTTCCCACAAGCCGTACCGCCGAAGTAGAACAGTTTTGCTCATGGTCCGCATGAAGAATCCAAAAAACGTTTAACGCTTTAACAAGATCCTCATCAATTACGTAAGGTTTGACGGGAGTATCAAACATCATGTTCAGGAAATTGGCGCAATAGGAAAGATCCGGTCGGGGGTAAACCACCTTATGACCCCTGGATATTTTATAAGACATGGCTGCCATGGTTCTCACTTTAGAGAGTAGACGGGTAACCGTAATGTTTATTTCCTCTTCGATAATCTGGAGTTCGGGGTAAAAGCTTCTTAAAGCGTTTACCATGCCTGAAAGGATTCCCATGGGGTGGGATGCCCTGGGAAAGTTCTGATAAAAAATCTGCATATCCTCATGCACTAGCGAATGGTCATTAAAAAGAACCGAAGTCCGGTTAAGTTCGTCTCTTGTGGGAAGCCTTCCGATGATTAATAGAAAGGCTGTCTCAATAAAACTCGAATGCTCGGCCAGCTCTTCAACCGGAATGCCGCGATACCGCAAAATTCCCCTTTCACCGTCCATGAAGGTGATGCTGCTCATGCAGCTGCCGGTATTGGCGTATCCGGGATCGAGGGTAATCAAACCTGTGTTCTGGCGAAGATTTGATATATCGATGGCCTTTTCCCCTTCAGAACCGACAACAATCGGAAATTCATATGTTTTTCCTTCAAATTCAATCTTTACGTTTTCAGACATAATTTATCCTTTTTTCACAAAACAAGCGATCCTCTATCTATGTTACATGCCGTCAGCATAAAATTAAGATGCCTATATTTTCAAAAAATTAAGAGAAAAGAATGATGATTTTTTTAAACCGAGGATAGTTTCTATTTATATGTAGCGGTTAAAAAATTCATTAATACATGAATATTGTTATATGGTCAAGCAATGATCAAATAATTGAACGGATAGTTTACTTGGATGCGGGGCTGTGGTAAATATAACTAGTGTCCATCCAGAAATGGTAGATTTTGGTTTCCGGCAAGGTCCGAGCGAGTTTTCAACCGCCCCAGTACGATCTGCCGGACCTACGGGGCAGGCAGGCATAGCGCGCTATTTCGAGGATTGAAAATGAGTGAGAACGCCGCCGGGGGACGAAAGATGCCGTTTATGGATGGACACTAACTAACATTCCAGGGTAATTAAACTCCTCTCCCTAAAATAATAAGGAGACACCATGTCCTTTAAAGAAAACCTCTTACAAAAGATTACCATCGATAAAATGGCGAAACAGGTGATGGCTTCAATCGGCCCTGTGGAGAGTGGCCGCAAGGTTGACAAGAAAACCATGCGCAGGCTTTTGGAAATGGTTTCCTATACATATAAAAGAAAACGGGATCTCGATCTTTTTATCGAGGATGTTGATGCCGAAAAAACCAGGATTCTGGTTCTGGACAATGATCTTGCGATTTACAATACGACCGTTTATGACGTGGCAATGCGTAAGACCCCAACGGTTAAGGAAATGATGAACCCGTTTAATGTTGTCAAGATATTAAAGGATACGGATGTGGTCATCAGTAAAAAAGAAGAATCTGTAAAAACAATTCAAAAAGAATGTATCGATCGGCTGGATCTCTCCTACGATGAATCCGACCTCGATGAAATAGCAAAGGACGGCACCGCATCCCTGGAAAGAGAATATGCAGACGGGGTTATTGAATCTATGGATCTTTTTGCCGAAATTCTGGGCTACAGCGCGCCGCCAAAGCCCTTCAGAATCGATCACCATAAAATTGTGGGCGCGTTAACCCAAAAACAAAGCGGGGAAGTTTTTTTCGGCCCTATGGTGCTTTACAGCATCATTCATAACTCTTTAAAATTGATCGAAACGCAGACAGGAAGTTTTGACAGAGAAAAAATTGAATTTATACAAAAGGTTGCGTCAGGCAAGGAACAGGCTTTTTCCCAAGGGCCTTTGGTTTTTCAATATCTCAAGAATACGGCCTTGTTACGGGTGTAAATCAAGACTGTCTGTTGCTGAGATTGCCATGGCTATTTGGTGTCAGGTGTCAGGTTTCAGGAATGATGAACAGAGGCGCTGGCACCTGACACCTCTTTCACCAACGGTTGCGATTTACACCCCATTGTTACAACGCCGTGTTCTTTAATTGATAAAAAAATCCTCTTTTTTGTTTCACTATTTTTATTTTTTCGTCCGCTTCCAGGACATCCAGATATTTGTTCACTTCATTAATCTGCAATCCTAAAATTTCAGACAGGTCTTTTAACGTACACGGACGTCTGGCAATGGTGCCCAAAATGGCAGATTCAGTGTCCGTGCGATAGGCAAGAAGATCCTTGCGTTCGGCCACATCAGCGATGATGGTCACATTGTCAAGCTGCCAGAAATTCATAACATGTTCAAGTTCCTGCCGGGTGGCCGCACGAACCGTTGAGACCGGTCCGGGCCGGTCCAAGGTATTCAGCTGAACCTGGTCCGGTCCGATTTTTTCAATGGCCTGTTTTAAAGCGGTTAATTCATGTTTCGTATCATTCATGCCGGGCACGATAAAGATTTCCAGCCAAATTTGCCCGCTATATTCTTTTCGGAACCGGATCAATCCGTCAATAATTGTATCAATTTTTAACCGAGGATAGGGGCGGTTTATCTTCCTGAATATTTTATCCGTTGCAGCGTCCAGTGAAGGTATTACCACCGCAGCGTCCTTAATATCTTCCCGAACCTGTTTTATAGAAAATAAGGTGCCGTTTGTCAGTACGGCCACGGGAATATCATGGATGTGATTTCTGATAAAATGTAACACATCGGCGATGTTTGAATTTAAAGTCGGTTCACCTGAACCGGAAAAGGTAATATAATCCGGTCTTGGATTATTGGCAAAATAGTCAGTAAGCTCTTCTTTAACCTCGGACAATGGGACATAGTTTTTGCGCGTTACCGTCAAATCGGTTGTTCGCCCGCATTCACAGTAGATGCAATTTAATGTGCAGGTTTTCAATGGAACCAAGTCCACGCCAAGGGAAATCCCCAACCGCCGTGAAGGCACCGGACCGAAAAGGTGATTGTATTTCACTGTTTTGTCTTTCCTTGATCTTAATAAAAAAGGCTATTTTTCGTTCGGGCACTGAATAGTAACCCAGGTTATGTTTCACTCCAATTGATATTTTTTCCGTTTGCGCCACAAAGTTGCCGGGTCGATACTCAGAACACGAGCGGCCTCTTCGATTGATGATGAGTGCATCAACACATTCTTGATATGATTTTTTTCAACTTCTGCCAGAGACTGAATGTTTAAAATGCCACGGGGTTCAGAATTATAGTTTGCGATGTGAGCCGGAAGATCTTGCAGGCCTAACTGGTCCTTATGCGAAAGAATGGTGCCACGTTCAATGACGTTGACCAGTTCACGGACATTTCCGGGCCAGGGATAAGACTGTAACACTTCTACGGCCGGTTCTGTTATTCCTTTAATTGTCTTATTGTTAGCTATGGTGAATTTTTCAAGATAATGCTCAGCGATAAGAAGAATATCCTCGGGGCGTTCTCTAAGGGGAGGTAAGAATAATTCAATTACGTTGAGTCTGAAGAAAAGATCCCGTCGAAACATATTCTCCCGGACCAGTTCCTCCAAATCCCTGTTTGTCGCTGCCACAACGCGAACATCCACCCGAATCATTTGGGTATCTCCCAGCCTTTCAAATTCCTTGTACTGTAAAAAATGCAACAATTTTGCCTGAACTGCCGGAGACATTTCCGATACCTCATCCAAAAACACGGTTCCGGTGTCCGTCAATTCCAGCTTACCCTTTTTATTCCGCACGGCACCGGTAAACGCACCTTTAACATGGCCGAAGAGGTCGCTTTCTAATAAATTTTCCTGCAGCGCTGTGCAATTCACAGTGATAAAGGGTCCTGAGTGTCGTGGACTCCAGGCATGAATCAAACTTGCCAGCACTCCTTTGCCGGTTCCGCTTTCCCCGATGATCAGGATGCCGGCGTCGGCATCCGCCACCTGCCGGGCCATCTTTAGTATTTTGTGAATATTCCGGCTCCGGGTAATAAAATCTCCTTGTCTGACAATTCCCTTGAGCTGGTTTTTTAGTGTTTCAACTTCCGACTCCAAACCGTTGACTTTGGCAATCATTTTCAGGTGGTGCGTAATTTGTTCGGGTGTAAACGGTTTGGGCAGGTAATCGAAAGCCCCCATCTTGATTGCCTTCACAGCTGTATCGATGGTAGCGTATGCGGTAATAATGATAACATACGTCTTAAGCCCGGAAGCGGCGATTTTATCGAGTACCTGGAGTCCGTCTATGTCCGGAAGCTTTAGATCCAGAAACACGATTTCAGGTTTTTCCCGTTCGAACAGTTCAAGCCCTTTCTTGCCGTTGTCCGCCAACAGAACCGTTACTCCAGCATCTTCCAGATGGATCTGTAGTGTGGTTAAAATGTTGTGGTCGTCATCAATCAGGAGTACTTTTTTCATTGAATTCCTCACTGCCCACAGGCACCCAGAATGTAAAGGTCGTTCCCTTGTTTACCTCGCTATCTACGGTAATGTCCCCGCCATGCTGTTCGATGATTTCTTTGACGATAGCCAGTCCCAATCCGATAGCACCACTTTTTTCCCGTTCAGAAAACTGGGTGAAACGGTCAAATATTTTTGGCAAGTATTTTTTTTCAATGCCGGTCCCCGTGTCAATACACTTAAAATAAAGTCTGCTTCCATGTTTGTCCACCTTCAGAGTAACTCTTCCGCCCTGATCCGTATATCGGATTGCATTTCCTATAAGGTTCGTGATGACCCATGGAAATCGAAGAGAGTCGATGGCAATGAAAGGAAGTTCCGGTTCGATGTCTATTTTCAAATAGATTTTTCTTTCTTCAGCCTGATTTTTAATCGGTCTAAGACATTCATGAATAACTTTCCCTATGTCCAACAGTTCTTTTGTACGAGGTCTAAGCCGGCCTTCAAGTTTTGCAATGTCAACAAGTTCATTGATCAATGCCGATAACCTGAAGCAATCTTCTCTGGCCGTTTTCAGTAACTTCAGTTTTTTTTCTTTTGACAAACGGTTTGCTTTTTCACTGAGGACCCCTACACTCATCGAAAGAGATGTCATGGGCGTTTTAAGCTGGTGGGAAAGGTCGGCTATAAACTGGGCTTTGGCTTCTTCAGCCTGACGAACCTTTAACTTTTCGGCCGTAAGCTTATCCGCTGCCAGTTGATCGTAGATCTCAAGTCTTTCAAACAGTCTGTTGAATTCCGATGTTAAAAATCCGATCTCATCATGTGACGTGATCGGAATTTGAGGATACGCTCCTTCGCCTTCCTTGATCTTGGCAAGGCTACGGGCTAATTTTGTCAGTGGCCGGGAAACTTTTGATGAAAGGATATAGCTGAAAATAATAGTAAAAAGCATTGCTGCCAAAAGCAGGCCCATGGAATACCGTAAAGCTTTTGTTGCGATGAATTTGGTTTGCTGCTCGGCCGCCTCCATTGCTTTTTCATTAATTAAAACCAGATGATTAAGATCGGAAATAAAGGAAGCGGTTAAAGAAAGAAATTCATAGAATCGCTTATTAACTCCGATAGAGTTTTTACGGTTTTCCATAAAACCGGAAAATAATGGGTTATATTTTTTGTAAGTTTCAGTTAAGTTGTCAATGATCTCTTTTTCACCCGCCTCGGTAATGTTATCTCTGCAGATCGTGAGCAAAGGTGGAATGTTTCGGTTTAACATAAAATCATGTTGGACGGTTAAGGTATCTTGAAAAAGAGCCATCAGAATTTGGTTGCGATTTTCATCCATAAGCTGTCTTATCTGCTGCGCTGTCTGAATGCTTTTGTAATTTTTTGACAGAATGTGCTCTGCGCTGGAGCCCAGGGAACTTAAATGCACATAATCCAGATATATAACAAAAAGCAGAATCAAGGCTGGGATAAGAATGATAATGAAAAATTTTGTTTTTATGGAAAATATTTTAGTCATCATAAAATAACCGGGCTGTTTTGAAACCACAAACCTTTCATTTTGAGAACTGACTCTAAAATGAAATAAAGAAGAAAGCAATACCAAAGGTGATGAGCATCAAGGCAAACGCGTGCTAACGCCCTTGAGACAGTTGGTCGGTTTCCAAAAGAAATACCCCGCTGCTAGGCTGCACCGAAATCAAATGCGTTTACCCTGTGATGGGTGTAAATTAAGACCGTTGGTAAACGCTTATCCTTGCATATTGACAAACCGTGGCTCCGAAACCTTTTTTAAAATGTCAGGTGTCAGGTGTCAGGATTAAGGGGAAAACGAGGTGACCAATAGCAATGGACGTGGAGGATCTTGAGGTCTATAAAAAACTGAACATGCTTCCTGACACCTGACACCTGAGACCAAATAGCCATGGCAATCTTAGCAAACAGTCTTGATTTACACCCCCCTGTGATGAAGATGATAAGAGATTGTTCGGGCTAGAAGATCACGCGAACCCCGCCCAGATCCTGTATGGAAAATGAGTGCTTTTCTTCGGGAGCGCCGATAAAGATATTGTTCACCGGCACATGGAATTCTTTGGAAACCGCATCAATGATGTCTGAATCGAATTTTTCTTTACGAACTACCAAATTCGATTGCAACCTGGGATATATTTTTTTGAGTGTATCCAGGCTGTCCTGAATGTCCTGCTCTTTATTTTGCTCCGGATGATTATAGAGGTGTAAAACAATCACCGATCTGCTTGATTCGTTCTTCATGATATAGTTGAAAGCTGTATTCAACCTTCCCAGATCCCCGCCGCGAGTAAAGAGCATAACTTTCTGATCGGTTATCGTAGTGATCTTGTCGATAATCTTTGTCCGCCAGAGCAAAATCCGGGTCATGAGGTTGTTTAGCACCTGCAAGACACCTCTCAATATCGGAATGCGAAGATACATGAGCACAACCAGCAAGACTGTGGGGATAAAGTACTGTAAGAAATATAAGAGGTTGGTGTAATCAATGATAACGTTTCCCACCATTCCCAGGGTGGTGGCGGTTATGGCAATGAGTATAGTGATCCACCCTGCCCGATAAGTTCTTTTTAGCTCCTTGCGTCTTATTTTTAGAAGTATATTTCCGATACCGAACAGGGTCATGACCCCTAAAAAGGAGATGGTATAGACCCCTGCCAGCGAGAGCAGGCTCCCTCCGGTAACCAGAAGGATCGAAGAACAGAGGACAAAGAAACTTATTATAATGCGATGGGAGGTTCCCCTGCGGTTCTTTTTTAACAGGAACTGGGGCAGGACCTGATCCAGAGCCATCCGTTGAACCAGGCCGGTGACACCCACAAAACTCGTCAAAACCGCCCCCGATAGCACGGCGGCGGCATCCAGAACGATGATCATCTTGAATGTATTCCCCCCCATGAGATGGGCCATTTCCGAAAGAAGATAATCCTTGTGGAAAATAATTTGGTCCAGGGGCAGAAGGTTTAGTGATAGAACGGAAATCAGGGGGTTAAATATAGCCACGGCAATCAACATATTACGAAGGGTCTTTCGAAAGACACCGACGTCTTGCTCTTCCACAAAATTGGCCGAACTTTCGAATCCGCTAATGCCGAGCAAGGCCGCAGAAAAACCCAAGCAAATCGCAACAAGAAGGTCTTCACCCATTGGCAATGTGCCGAGGTTCTCTTTGAAAATATGAAAGTCAGTCGGCATACTAACAAAACCAAGGACACAAAAGGCTGCAAGCGTAACCATGTGGAAAATAAAAATCGTCAATGCAACCACTGCGGATTCGGTAATCCCGACAATAGCCAACATGGCAAAGAAACCAAGAATACAGATAGTACCTTCAATAACACTAAATGTTGGATATATTGTATGCAGGTATTCCACAGCTGTTTTGGATGAGATGACTGCCGTAGCAATATAGGAAAGGATGGTCATGCAGGCTGCCAAGGCGGCGGCAAACTTGGATGTGCTGTTGAGAAGGCAGTTATAGGTTCCGCCGTTCAAGGGCAGGGCTTCCACAACTTCGGTATAAACCTTTTTGTAAAGGTAGAGAAGAAAAACAACCAACAGCAGTACTGCCGGTGCAAGAACTCCGGCAAAAACTGCGGCGATGGCTGAAACATAGAGACAAGAAGAGCTGATATCATTCCCGCAGATCCCGGTAGCAAGCCATTGATTCAGCCGTTTTTTGGGTGAAGATCCGGATAATAATTCACTGGGGGTCGGGGCCAAAGTTGTTTCTTTTGTTAAGGAATGTTCCATTATTTTCTCAAATCTTCCTTGTATGTTGAAAGAGTACTTTTCATCAAATCGCTTTTATGAAAGTCTGAAATACACACGTTCCAATAATTATTCTTCTTTTTTACGTAATAAATCGAGTGCATGATTCGGTCCGAGTAGAATCAGGATGTCTTCATCTTTCAAAATATACTGTCCTTTTGGAATCATGTTTAGCTGGTCTGGAAGGATCTTTTTGATAGCTAAGACCTGAACACCATATCGATTAATGAGATTGAGCTCTTTCAAGTTTTTACCAATAAAATTTTTTGGAGATAATAATTCAACGATAGAGTATCCATCGAGAAAAGGTAAATAATCCAGAATGTTCGGATTATGAAGCCGCTCAGCCAGCGAAATGGCTTGATCCTTTTCCGGGAAAATAACTTCCAATGCTCCGATTTTGTGGAGAATTCTGCCATGGGGCTCTGTGACAGCCTTGGCAAACACACGTTTTGCACCAACATCCTTGAGATTAAGAGTCGCAAGGATTGAATCACTAATCACCGAACCGATGCATACGACAGCAGCGTCCATCTGTTTTATCCCCAGAGTTTCCAGAGTCTTTATGTCAGTGGCATCCGCTACCACTGCCCGGGTCACGTTGTCCTTAATTTCCTGAACCCGATTGATATTTTTATCGATAGCCAACACATCGTGTCTTTTTTCATAAAGGTTCGTCGCAAGATAATAACCAAAATTCCCAAGCCCTATGATCGCGAATTGTTTCATATCCTACCTCATCCTATCATGATGGTTTCTTCTGCATAGTGATAGCGTGATACAGTATCGCGGCTTAAAGCCACACCGACCACTAAGGGCCCCAAACGTCCCAGAAACATGATACCGGAAAGGATTATTTTGCCCATTGCGGAAAGTCCTGACGTTATTCCTGTGGAAAGTCCCACCGTACCAAAAGCGCTGACGACCTCAAAAAGCAATTCTAAAAATTTCCCCCGGCTTTGTGGATGAGCCACCTCCCCAATTTCTGTCATTAAAAGGAGCATGATGCCTGCACACACCACAATCATACTAAGCATTATTACGCTGATAGTTTTGCCGACACTTACGTCTGAGATGGTACGATTAAACAATTGAGGACGTTTATGACCGAAAAAACGAGATGTTCCAAGTACGACCAGAGTTGCGAGACTGGTGGTTTTAATGCCTCCCCCGCAAGAACCCGGAGATGCGCCGATGAACATGAGTAAAATAAGCAAAAAAAGAGTTTCGTTGGCCATATTTCCGATGGATAACGTATTAAACCCAGCGGTTCTGGCGGTTACAGACTGAAAAAAAGCAGACAGAAACCGGCCCGGCACCGAGAGCGGAGCAAGAGTATTGTGCCACTCCATAGCGGTGATCAAAACCGTACCGGAAACAAGCAAAATGGCTGTTGTTGACAGCACTATCTTTGAGTGAAGACTAAGACGGGACAAGGAAGCACGTTTGAAGGAAAACTTTAATTTTAATTCGGACAATACTAAAAAGCCGATGCCGCCGGATATAATTAAAAAACAAAGCACCAGATTTAAAGCCCAATTTTCCCGATACTCAACAAAGCTGTCCGAAAACACGGAAAATCCTGCATTACAGAAAGCGCTGATTGAATGAAATGTCGATAAGAACAGCGCATACTTCATGTTATTCCCCGGAAGAAAACAGAAAAATATCAGGACGATCCCCAGCCCCTCGATTACACAGGTAAAGAGAACAACATCCTTAAGAATAGAAAAAATATTTCGTTCTCTTGAATGCGTGAAGGTATCCTGGACCACGGTTTGCCCAACAAGACCGGGTCTCCGGCCCATCAACATGAGGAACAGTGTCGACATGGTCATTATGCCTAATCCCCCGGCCTGAATCAGGATTAGAAGGATAAATTGCCCGAATGTACTAAAGGCGTTTCCTGTATCGACAACCGTAAGGCCTGTCACACATACCGCAGAGGTTGATGTAAAGAGTGCATTCACAAATCCAAGCTGCTTACCAGCAGCAGAAGCTGAGGGCAGCATCAAAAGACTTGTCCCTATGGAGATGAGCAATGTGAATCCAAGAATGATAATGCGTGCGGGGGAATGAAAAAGTGATTCCGAAATTCGCATGGATCTATTCTTGCCATTAAACCTTTTTAAAAAAGTATTGGGCATTTAAAATATTCACAAATTTTATGGTTAAATGTTTCACAAAAATGTCTTAAACGATGTGAGCCCAAGATCAACCGGTTTCGATAAGCGCCGCAATGCAATATTTCTTGATTTTTTTGGCCGATGGGAAAGTAATTTATATGCGGGCATATTCCTGAGAGTATCCTATCTATCTTGCATTCTTCAGATGGTTTTGCCAGAAGTGTTTCCATATGATTCTGAGAATCAAGATCGCGCGGATCATAAAACCTGACATATTCCACCCCCGCATCCTGAAGGAGTTCAAGTAATTTTCTGTGCCTTGATGGAAGAAGGGAAAGAAGAGGGATATGAAGGGTGTGATTGTTTCTTTTTAACATGGAGCATAATTCAATTAGTGAATCACGTTCTCTCAACGACCTATACTCGTTGGAAATTGCAATGAGATCATAATTGTTTTCCGTTGCTTTGTGAAGGCAAGTTGACGGGCTATTAACCAAGGTCAGATTTCCATAAAGCCAAGTATCGAAGCAAATACTAGAATGAAAGAGTAAGATCTTATAATTATTATCATATGATCGCATGGATTGTTGCCTTTTCTTGAGCATTGTTATTAACGTTGTTCCAATCCAATAAATATCTACATGACAACATTGTTAAGCAGATTTGATGCCAATTAAAAGAATGGCTTTAATAGCAATAGGTTAAGATGGTTGTACAGAACAGTAAGGGGGCTTTGAAATTTAAATCGTGCAATTTTGCAAGAAAAGGGCCTTGCAAAATGCACGATTTCAGCTGCAATGTTGCCAAAATTCATATCCTCTTGGGGGAAATCCGTTCCCCTGACACAAATATCATTTCCAAAGCAGTCTCTCCGCTCTCTATTTTTATTTGACTTCCAATAAATCATCCAATATTAAAAATTTTGGCACAGGTCTTGCTTTGGTTATTAAACAATCTGATCGCAAAGCGTTTTGTTATCAATAAAACCTGAGTTGAGCGATTTTTTACGAAGAGAAGTGCTGAGATTTTGATGCATAAGGGTTCGCGAAAATCGCAGGCATACCCATGGATATATCGAGGATTTTCGCGGATCCTTGATGCGCAAGAGATCAGTGCAGATCGAGTAAAAAATCGCTCAATTCAGGTATAAAGTAAAGACAAGGATTTGATTCTCTTCCTATAATCATTTGTGTTTACAGTTCCCAAATTGCCATAAGAGAATAAGTGCCTCAGAGGGATTAAACAATGTTCGTCGACCGCACCCGACTTCTTAGTAAAAACATAAAGAAACTCCTCAGACGAGGAGCCACTGAAAACCTCCATAATATTATCAACAAAACCCATACGGCAGACCTTGCCGGCGTTTTCCAGTTTCTTTCACCAAGCGAACAGAAAGCCTTTTTTAATCTATTCGATAAGGTTGAGCAAAAGGCCATGCTCTTCAGTGAACTTGAACCCGAAATTCTCCTAAGCCTGATCGAAGCCGAACCGGCCGAGAAAGTTGCGAAGATTCTTGAACGGATGCCCGGCGATGATGTGGCCGACCTTCTTGGAAAAATTTCTGATGTGCGTGCCACGGCCCTTCTGGATCTCATGACAAAGGAAGGCTCCAAGGATGTTGAGGGTCTGCTCGGCTACGACCCCAAAACCGCCGGTGGCATCATGGTTGTGGACTTTATTGCTTTAAATCAAGAAACCACGGCAAAAGAGGCTGTTGAAGCTTTGCAGAAGGAATACATCGATATTGAAATGCCGTTCTATCTGTATTTGGTTGACGATTACGGCTATCTTCAAGGTGTCGTATCTTTGAGGCAATTGGTCGTTATCCCGCCTGCTACAAAACTCAAGTCGATTATGGATGCCGACGTGGTGAGCGTACAGACCCATACGGACCAGGAAGAAGTAGCCCAAATTGCCGCCCATTATAATTTTCTTGCGGTGCCGGTTATAGATGAGCACAACAAATTGGTTGGGATTGTGACGATAGATGATGTCATTGACATTATCCACGAGGAAGCCACAGAGGATATCTTGAAAATGGCAGGCCTTGGCGGAAGCGTAGAGTATATTGAAAACCAGACCATCTTTAAAAGCATCCGCAAACGTTTGCCATGGCTTTTGGCCAGTTGGATCGGAGGTGTTATTGCCTGCTATGTTGTTGCCCATTTTGAGCAAAGTCTAAACAAACTCGTCTATCTGGCAGCCTTTATGCCGATCATTATGGGTATGGGTGGTAATGTTGGGACACAAACTTCCGCCAGTATAATGCGGGGATTGGCGACAGGCCGGATCGATATCAACCAAATATGGAGTATTATCCTCAGAGAATTTTCTATTGGATTCTGTCTCGGCTTTGTATATGGTGCGATGCTTTCATTGTTTGCACAGTTCAAATATGGATTTGAAATGTGGGAGCTTGGAATGGTGGTGGGATTTGCCATGATATGTTCTATGACGTTGGCCGCTACTTTGGCTTCAAGTATTCCTCTGGTGTTTCACCGTTATCGGATTGATCCAGCTGTTGCCACCGGACCTTTTGTTACAACCTTTACTGATATCCTGAGTGTGTTTTTCTATTTCAAGATCGCAACTCTATTACTACATTTATAATTTAGCTGAGGGGTCGTGGAGTTTTTTTAATTTAACCGCTCCATAAATAATCAGCAACTACTACACCGTACAAACTCATGCATAAGGGCTCGTAACGAAAAAACAGTGTATCAATATTTAAATAAATAGGTCAGGTATATAACATTTTTCATCATTCCATAAATTGTCGAGGCAATAGGCTATCTAAGTAAAAGTACAGAAGATTCACTCCCCTGAACAAGCTTGTCCACTTTGCCCCGGGGGAATATTTTGGACAGTAAGGAGTGTTTCCCCATCCACAACGCCATCATAGACCGTCTGGCTTCCTGTGATATGAATGATGCCAGTGAACCGACGTCCACCAGTTTAATCCAAGCCTTGATTTGTCGAGCGTTATAATATTTCAAGATGGCATTTAAATTTTTTTCAACCATGGGTTTCAATGCTGTTCCATCTGTTAGACCTACAATCTCCAATTCGGTTTGATACAGTGTTACCATCTGGTTGATCATTTCGATCGATTTTTGGCTGATATTCTCCTGGTCCAGACAGCATACGATTTTGCGGATTTGCTTTTCTTCTTTTACAACGAGAACCGAACATGTTGCATTATTGGCGACTTTTTGGGGAAGATTAACCGCTCCTTCCCACTGGCAATCCCCCTTTTTATAACATCCCATGGCAATCAAATCACTTTCATCTTCCTGGGATTGGGCCAATATTTCTTTGACCGGATTGCCGGACCTTAACACTATCTTTAAATCTTTCCTGGCTCCTCGACAGATATACAACTCTTCCCACACTCCCCTCTTAACCTCGACGAATTCATAGTTACACGACTTTTTTTCATAGGGCGATTCTTCTTTTTCAAAATGGCCAAGAAAGTTTCGGCGATAATTTTTCAACTTTTCGGTGAGAGGGTGTTTTATTCCAGCGCGGTTCGATGACCGGCCGATATCCGTTGCTTTAGGTCCTACTCCAAGCAAGGTGACGTCCGCCCAGGTGTTCCCGGCCAGTTTGGCCACATCTTTGACAACATGGGCACTGTAAGGATGTTGATCTACCGCTACAAGAATTCTCATAATAACCTCTTTTGATGTTTATTCATTGCCAGCAAATAAGAATCGGAGACGGAATATGGCTCAACAATTGAAACCAGTTGCTCTTCTTGCTTATGGAGTGATGGAGTGACGACGCTACCAGCCCATAGTTCCGAAGCACATCACCGATTTCTTCCGGTGAACCTTGAATCGTCCGACAATTTTCAGGGTGCCAATTGTTTACCATTAATATTTCCTCAACGGCACTCATTGTTTCATTCTTGTCTACTTTACCTTTAAAGGCCAGTTTTCCTGGTTCCTGAAATTCACAATAAATCAGGTCGAGGTTGAGCTTCGCGCCGCTAAAAATTTTTAAAAACATGGAAACAAGTTTTTTAGACTCTACATCATCTCTTACAATCAGCGCAATTTTCTCCAAATCGACCAGGTTTTTAACAACAATGACCGGGCAGGGAATATGCCTGTAAAGCCGGGAATGTATTTTATCGTAGAGCTTTTTGGCGGTAAAGCTATGGAGTGATCCTTCCACAAACAGATCATACGATTCCCTTTGTATTTCACGAAGAATTTCATTTTCGCGATCTCCGACAAGCATTTTTGGGGCCCCGAGCATCGGGCATGAAGATTTCTCCGCATTTATCAATTGTGCAATCTCAAATTCCCCTGTTTTTAGCATCGCATTTTCCCAGGTTCGGCGAACCCATCCGCTGCCCGGTGCATATCCATCTTGATCCGGCTCCTCCACATGAACGGTATGCAGCTTCATGTCAATAACCCGGGTCAATTGACAGGCATACCTGAGTGCAATACTCGATGCCAAATCTGCATCAAGATAAACGAGCGTTCTTAACATGGTTATTCTCCCTTTTACTAAATATCAGGATACTAAAAAAATCCTTCATTGCTGTTTGATTTAACAATTATCTTTTTCCTTTAATTTTGCTTTCCGCTTTGGCGAGCACTTCTTTGATTTCACCAAATTTAAAGGGCTTTGCCAGAAAATCGAAAACCCCTTTTTTAAAAGATTCCTTTGCAGTCTCCATGGTGGCAAAACCGGTAATGACAATGACCTCGGTTACGGGAGATCGATCCTTTACTCGAGTTAAAAATTCCATACCGTCGAGTCCTTCCATTTTAAGGTCGGTAATGACAATATCGAAATTTTGCTCCATGATTCGGTTCAAGGCCTCCAGACTTCTGGAAAAGGCCTCGACGTCATATCCTGATTTTTCCAGGGCCGGCTTTAAACGTTTAAGGACAATCGGTTCGTCATCCAGAATAAGAATTTTTGTTTTTTGTTCATCACCCATGATACCTCCCTTAGATTATACTTTAAATATTCGGTTATAGGTTCAGGGTTCAAGGTTGAAGGTCCCTATTCGGTAAGAAGTTAAGAAGATTAGAACGTAAGAGGGTCGGTAGACACCGCCATCTCCAAACTTCTGATCTTCTCACTTTCTTACCTTCTGCTCCTTCATTATAACCCTTGACCGTGAACCTTGAACCGCTCAGCCTATGTTATAGTTTATTTGATATGATCATTTTTCAGATCTTGGAAGACGTTTTTAAGTCTTTCAATTTCCTGTTCATGGTTCATTTTAACATCAAGCTGACGCGTAAATGCGACCAATAACCCCAGGATTTTCATCTTTTTTTCCATCATCTCAAGTTCTAATTTTTTAATTCGGGCAATAACCAGATCCCCTCGAATATCGGCGCGAAAATCGCTCTTTATCAGAATTTCCGCTAACAATTTAGCCCTGCGTGATCTGCGTGATATGTCGGTTACACCTCCAAGGAATCGAAAATAAGCATAGTTGTCATTCAAGTTTTCACTGATATAGGCTACAATCATATTAAAGTGATATCCAAGTCGCAAGTTAATATTGACATATTCTTTTGATAATACCGCAAGATTCTGTCCGACATATTTTGGCGTTGCCATGGATGATGAAAACGTACGGGTCAGACTCGACATGAAACTGCCGAAATCAACAGACATCGGTTCCGTATCCCAGGCGCCTGGCACTAAGAGTCCTTCCAGGAATGCTTTCATGGGGACGGAGATGACCTCTTGAGGTTTAACCGCTGAAACGCCTGCCGATCCACTGATACCGCCGCCAATATCGATTAAAATAAGGTCTAAAGGGATATCGAATTTCAATTTTCTTCCGGAACTGGCGGTGTCACCGGTTTTGGCATATTCCAGTTCAATCAACTCTGACACAGCCTTTTCATGGACATATCGCGTAATGTCATGTAACGTTTTGCAGCCGGATGGTTTAAAGTTTTTTTCAGTGGGATCCAGAAGATTTAAGGGTGCAATTTTTTTCAAAACTCTTTGCAGCAGCCGATATTCGTAAGTTGTCTCAAAAGTTTCCTCAGCAAACTCGTAATAACACAGCGCTTTGACCGTTCCTTCATAAACCACATTTTCCCTGGCATCCACAGTGATGATCTGACCGGGGTGCAGAAGTTGTGTGGCAATGCCTGTATTCACGATGGTCGGCACTCTGAATTCTCTGGCGATGGTTGCCATATGTCCTGTGGGTGAGCCGACATCGGTAATGATAGCGCTGGCTTTTTTAATGACCTTCCCCAGTCGAGGAGAGGTATAGGCGGTCACCAGAACAGCATCGCTTGGGAAACGATCGAGATCCTCTTCAGTCTTCACCAGAAAAACCTTGCCCGTACCAATTCCTTCTTGGGCAATGGATCCTTTGTTTTTGAATATAATCGTGAAATCATCCAAAACAGATGAAATATCACACACCAATTTTGCAACTTGATCCCTGATATTGAGGGATCTGGCTTGCAAAATAACAAGGTTGTCCTCTTCATCAATGGCCCACTCGATATCCTGGGGATTTTTAAAACGACGTTCGATCATCAAACCGGCTTCGGCGATCTGTTTCATCTGTTCATCGGTCAGACAGGTATTGGTTTGAAGGTCTTGATGAACCGTCTGGACCCTCGTCCCGCCGCCGTTTTGAGCCACTAGCTTTTCAGTTTTACGAACGATATCAATGGATTTTAGCGGATACGGCTCTTCCCGAGCCATGGTATACAGATCCGCCCTTGCTTCTCCGGCGACGACAGGCGCACCCAGTCCCCAGGTTGCATTAATCAGCATGACGTCAAGATCCGGAGCTCTTGGATCCAGGGTGTAGAGAACACCGCTAACCTTGGCATTAACCATAAGCTGACATGCCACGGCCATGGTTTCCTGATAATCTAAAAGTTCTTTTTGCCGTCTGTATTCCATGACTGTATCGGAAAACAGGCTGGCAAGAATGGATTTGTAGGCCTGTAAAATATTTCCGCGGGGTTCATTGAGAAGGCTCAAATACTGTCCGGCAAAGGTATGTTCCGTGTCTTCACTCATGGCACTGCTGCGAAGGGCTATCAGGACCTCTTCGGAATTTACACCCAGATAAAGTCTGTCCAGACTGCTGTGAATCTCCTTTTGCAGGAGCGGAGGAATCGTTCCTTCCAAAATGAGTCTTCGAATCTCCTCTGCCGCCTGATTTTTAGAAGCATCCTCCTTTTGCCACAATTCATTTAATGCATCCATTTTTGGCTGCAGACGATTATATTCCATAAACGTCTTAAACGCCTGGATGGTGATGGCAAACCCTTCCGGCGCTTTCAGGCCGAGAAGATTTTTAATTTCCGCCAGGTTGGCGTTCTTTGCTCCCACAACATCGGTCAAATCGTCCGTTATCAAGCTGTAAGGCATGGTATATTCCGCTTGCGGGATAACCGGTCTGCCGGCAAGTTCTTCTTCAATATCATTGCTGATGGTGCCGAAGGCATCATAAAGCTTCAGGTATTTTTTGGGCGCCATGGTATTTAAATTATATATGAGCTTATAAACAAGATCCGCGATATGATGACATGTCGAATTAATGTATTGCTGGTCGAAAATGTAGGCGCCACCCAGTTTGGTCCCCATTTCAGCCATGATTTCCAACACCTGATTGTTGTATCCCAGAATTTTCTGAAATACACTGAAAAGGACGGTAAAAGACACCCGCGGAGCAGATTTTTTGCGGCCCCTAAAAGCTACTTTTATCAAATCTGTAAATGTGCTCATGAATAACCATCCATTTTAGTGAGCCCCACCGCCCTTGCCGGTTCCGAAAAAGAAATCCATCACCAACCCTGCGGCAATGGCGATCAAGACCGCCAAAAAACCATATAAAAGGCTATGATTAAAGGCCAGCGAAGATATCATAGCGGGGATCCCCTGTTCCTCGACCTTGAGTTGGTCCATGGAAGTCCCCACAATCATCCCGTTGTGAATTTCCATAACCTGTACCTGATACTCACCGAGAGATATTCGCGGTGGTATCCAGACCAACGCCTTAAAAGATTTTTCTGTACCGCTTTTTTCTCCAATGCTGATTTCGCCCGGGTGATACGCATAGAGCCCCTGATGCTGTTTTAATTTCAAAAACTCTTGGGCCAAGTCATTCCTTTTAGCCTGCACAGCTTCTATTTCCATCTGTTTTTTCAAATATTCGAAACCGATTCCCAGTTGTTCCCAGGCTTTTGCGTCTGACGCAGCCAATTCCATCATCCCCTTTGAGGAGTACAGAATATAGAGATTCGGCACATTTTTGAAATGCACGTCTCCCAGATTCATCCACAAAAGGCCCATCGCTTTTCCTTTCTTTTTCAGTGTTAATTCTTCCTGTTTTCCTTTGACAATGACCACCACTTCATTTTCGGTGGTTACTTTGCCTGAAACGGTTAATTGTGTGCCGTTGAAAAAAGTGCCGATGGCAATGAGATTGGGCTCGTGTTTTGCTTTTACAGACACCATTGAATTTACGGGCTGGGGATGCCACATGAAAGATGCAATCATGATGACAATGGGTATCCATATTCTATTTCTTATCATTTTAATGTCCCCCTTTTAAAGCTAACATAATATGCGGCGTAAGTAAAAGATCCAGAAGCATTTTAACCATAACAATCAAAACCAGGGAAGCCAGAAGGATCTTCAGTTGATCTCCTTTGAGTTTTTTGCTGATTTTGGCGCCGAACTGTGCACCCAGTGTAGACCCTAAAAGGAGGATCAACGCCAGAATAAAGTCGACGGTATGGTTGCTGTAAGACTGCATGATGGTCACATTCACACAGGTGAAAAGAATCTGAAAAAGGCTGGTCCCGACAACCACATGCATGGGCATGCGCAACAGATAAACCATCACCGGCACCATAATGAAACCGCCGCCGACACCCATAATTGCCGCTAAAATTCCGACGAAAGTGCCCAGTACCAGAGGCATCAGCATCGAAAGCCTTATCCCTGATTTTTCGAAATCGGTTTGCCACGGCAGTTTACCGATTAATTTTGCGTATTTTGACTGTTTTTGGGGGGCGGCGATGGCAGGGGTTTCCTTCTTTTTTAACGCCTGAAGGCTTTCAATGAACATATACGATCCAACAAAGCCGAGCATCAGAACATAGGTGATCTTGATTAAAAAATCCGCATTTCCCATTTGCCTTAAAACTTTGATGACCTGAACACCCAACGTCCCTCCTATAACACCGCCGATCAAAAGCAAGATGCCCATTTTGAAATCGACATTTCCCATTTTGTAGTGCGCCAGGGTTCCGGAAGTAGAAGCCCCGACGATCTGGTTGGAATCGGATGCGGCGGCAATGGTGGGAGGGATACCGATCATAATCAACAGCGGCGTCATTAAAAATCCCCCGCCGACCCCAAAAATTCCCGAAAGAATTCCCACAAGGCCGCCCAAACCAAAAATAAGTAAAATATTCACGCTATTCCCGGCGATTGGTAAATACAGGTGAAACATTATCCCCCCCCTTTTTTGTTGTTTTTACGGTTTTTTCATGCACGACTTCGATACGGCAATCGATCCTGTGGCGGATCTTTTCAAGAAGATTATCAAAATCCTCTAAACGCCCATCCTGGGGAGTGGGTGATCCCACAACCAGCATGGTGATCTTGTTCTCCTTGACGAACTTAACCAGTTCATTATCGTATTGGCCATAGGTGATATAGTAATCCACCGGTATCCCTTCTGATATTCCTTCTTCGATCAGCGACTCAAGACTTGACTTCATCGAAGCCTCTATATGGCGCATCAGGCTTTCGTCTGATCCTTTGGTCGCATGATCAATGACCAGAAGAAAATATAATCTTGCATTAATTCTTCTGGACAGGTTGAGGGCGTGAACCGCAGCCCATAAACTGGTTTTTCCGGGATACAACCCCACCAGGATCTTTTCCATTATAGCCTCCTATCCTGAACTTATGAGCAAATTGCATGCCAGCATGGATAATCCGCCACAAAACCGGCGGACAAGTTTTAAAAGGATGAAAAACCAGACCAAAGATGAAGACCTTATCTAGTTGATATTAAATTACTTATAAACGGATCAAGAAGGCTTGCCCGCCGGTTCTATGGCGGATGCGCTCCCACTGGACATAAAGGGGAAATGTATTTAAAATGGGAATAACAGCGTCTATCTATTTCAAATTGAAACATTTGGCAATGAAATGGATATTGTTCAACAAAATAAGGGGGTTGAAGCGGATGGGCAATAAAAGAATGTTTCAATATGAAAAACCAGGTTAAATGGGGGAAGGTGAGAATCAGTTTTTATTCAGCAAACCGTATTTTTTCATTTTTCGCCATAATGTGGTGCGGGGCATGTTGAGTATCTTGGAACTTAAGTTTTTGTTATACCCTGTTTTATCCAGAACTTTGGCGATATGATGTTTTTCCACTTCTTCAAGGGCCTGCAATCCTTCGCCTTCGAGGGTGTTAAACTCGAGCTTTTGGAGATCCTGGGGTAGATCGTTGATTCGAATGACGTCGCTTTCAGCAAGGGCTACGGATCGTTGGATAATATTTTCCAGTTCTCGTACATTACCGGGGAAATTGTAATGCATAAGAATTTCAAGAGCATGAGATGAAATTCCTTTAATTTTTTTCTCAAAGGGGCGGCTGTATTTTTCGATAAAGTAGGAGACCAGCATAGGGATATCATCCTTTCTTTCACACAGTCGGGGGAGTCTTAACGTAACTACATTCAGACGATAAAACAGATCTTCACGAAAAGATCCATCAGCGACGGCCTTTTTGATATCTTTGTTGCTGGCGGCAATGAGGCGAATATCCAAATCGACAGGTGTCGTTCCGCCCACACGAAGTATCTGTTTCTCCTGTATAACATGCAGTACTTTTACCTGCATGGAAGGGGGCATCTCTCCGATTTCATCGAGAAAAAGCGTTCCGCCGTCTGCAGATTCAATGAGACCGACCTTGGTAACAGATGCACCGGTAAAAGCGCCTTTTTCATGGCCGAACAGTTCGTTGCAGATCAATTCCTCTGTGAATCCCCCGCAATTGAAAGAAATAAACGGGCGATTTTTTCTCGGGCTCAATTGGTGAATCGATCTGGCCACAAGCTCCTTTCCGGTACCGCTTTCACCTTGCAACAGGATATTGCAATTTACGATGGCAACTTTCTTGATCATGGCAAAGATTTCCTGCATTGCACGGCTGGTTCCTATAAAACCTTTTAAAATATCTTGTCCGTTGACGGCTTCCCGTAGACGCCGATTCTCTTCTCGTAGCCCTATTTTTTCTTTTGCGCCTCTGGTAAGCAAACGGATTTCATCCAATTTGAATGGTTTGGTTACATAGTGATAGGCCCCTATTTTAATGGCGTTGATGGCCGAGTCGATGGATCCGTATCCCGTAATGATAATGACTTCCACATTGGCATAGCGCTTTTTAAGTTGGGAAAGGACATCCATGCCGCTTACATCCGGAAGTTTTAAATCGAGAAATATGATATTAAACGGTTGTTGAACCATGCGTTGCCAAAAAGATTCACCCACCTGAAATGCTTCCACTTCATATCCGTCTTTTTCAAGGGCCTGTTTGAGTCGACGGCAAACCGTTATTTCATCGTCAATGACAGCGATTCTAAGCCGCATACTCCGTCTCCTTTCCATTATTTGCGGCAATCGGCAAGTATATTGAAAACGTTGTGCCTACGTTTATCTCGCTTTTAACTTCGACATAGCCGCCATGTGTCCGAATAATACCGTATACCAGGGAAAGACCCAGGCCTGTTCCTCGGCCCACGGGCTTGGTTGTATAAAACGGATCGAAGATATACTTCATATCTTCCGGCTTTATGCCGATCCCGGTATCTGAAAAATCGATTCTTATATAGCCATCCGGTCCCGGTCCGGTGAGAATGGTAATGATATTTTCTCCGGACAAATCTTTCATGGCCTGGATTGAATTCAACAGGATATTAATAAAAGCTTGCTGCAGATCCTGGCTTCTTCCTTTAATGGAGGGCAGATCTTTACTGTTTTCCCTTTTTAAGTAGATACCGGTTACCATAATCTGATTCCTAATCAGTTTAATCGTCCGATCCAGAACTTCATTAATAGAAAGTTCTAATAATAACGGACGTTCGGTCCTCGAGAATTCCAGCAAATTTTTAACCACCTGGCTGGCCCTGTCTGCCTGGGCGAGAATCTCCATCATCATTTCCGAAGCTTCCTCTTTTGTCATCTCCGTGAAGTCTTCCATTAAGCTTTCTGCGGTCAGAGAAATATTGTTCAGAGGATTGTTCAGTTCATGAGCAATACCTGAAGTAAAGGTACCGATGGACGCCATTTTTCTCGATTGTAACAATTGTTCCTGTTTTGTTTCGAGTTGTTTTGCCATATCATTGAATGTCTCTATCAGATGGATGACCTCGTCTTCTCTTTCCGATTCATAAACAATGGGCCGGAATGTTCCTTTTGCCGCCTCTTCAGTTGCCTTTTGCATCAAAGCAACAGGTTTGAGTATCCCTTTGGAAATTAATTGAAGAATCAAAATCATAAATACGATAAAGCTGACTATAAAGGTTAGGGGAATAATCATGATTCGATGTATGTCTTTTTGAATTCGCTGGCGTTTGGTCATGATAAGTTCGTTTGCAAAATCGACCATTTTTTTCCCTTTGGTTCGAATCATCTCAACATTGAGTTCGCCCTTATCCGTTTTCACACGTTTCATATTTTCATCTAATATGGTTTTGTAAACCTTTAGGTCTCCTTGAAATTCCATAAATTTATCGTCGCCGATAACACGTTCGACATCTTTTGAAAGTTCACGGGAGAAGTCTTCAATTTTAAAAAGGTAAAATATGGTTTCGTTTAGACTTTCAATATCTTTAAAATAAATAAAATTTTTCTCATAACGCCTCATTTCGAGGATATTGTCGCGGAAGTCATCAAATTTTTGAATAAGCTCCATTTTTCCCTGAAGGGAAAATATATAATGGTAATATAGAACATGGAGTACACCGATAAAAACCAAACAAACAATAAGCAATACCGTAACCTTACTTTTTATTGTTTTCATAATAAAATCTCCGAAAAAATACTATAAATCTTAATCAACAAAAGTCTATGATGCCCCAGAGTCAATGTGACCCTGTGGCAAAGAAAAATCGTCAAAGCGACCACTACGGATTCGGCAATCCCGACAATGGCCAGAGTGGCAAAGAAGCCAAGAACAAAAATGTTCCCCTCTATGACAGGCTATTAAGCAGATTTGATGCCAATTAAAAGATTAGCTTTAATAGCAATAGGTTAAGATGGTCGATCAAAATAGTAAAAGGGTTTTGAAATGTAAATATCGAGATAATGAAGATAGGGGTGGAATATTTTCATAAATAATTTTACTATCTTGTGTCCATCCAGAAATGGTAGATTTTGGTTTCCGGCAAGGCCCGAGCGAGTTTTCAACCGCAGTCATAGCGAGCTATTTCAAGGATTGAAAACGAGCGAGAACGCCGCCGGGGACCGAAAGATGCCGTTTATGGATGGACACTAATTCAAGACCAAATCAACGACCTCCTTTAATTCATTTATTTTGATGATATCCAGATCCTTCTTGATATCTTCCGGAATATCTTTGATGTCGGCTTCGTTTTTAGCGGGAAAAACAACTGACTTTACTCCGGCCCTGTGAGCCGCAAGAACTTTTTCCTTTACCCCCCCCACCGGAAGAATTCTGCCGGTTAAGGTCAATTCTCCCGTTAGTGCGACATTTCTTTTACAGGGACGGTCTGTTATCAAAGATATAAGAGCTACGGCGATGGTCAGGCCGGCTGAAGGACCATCCTTGGGGATTGCACCTGCCGGTACATGGATATGGATATCATAGTCTTCGAACATCTTGTCGGAAATACTTAATGATCCGGCATTACTTCGAATATAGCTCATTGCCGCCTGAGCAGATTCTTTCATCACATCACCCAATGAACCAGTTAAGATAAGATTCCCTTTTCCTTTCATCTTGGCGGCCTCGATAAAAATAATCTGCCCGCCCGCCTCAGTCCATGCCAGGCCGGTTGCCACACCTATTCTTTCTTTGGCTTCAGACATTTCAAAATAAAATTTTTTGGGGCCCAGCAGGCTCTCCACCATTTCGGGAGTTATGATTTTCGGCGGGTTTTTATTTTTATCGCTTAAGACTTCCCGGGCAATTTTACGGCAAACGGAAGATATTTCGCGTTTAAGATTTCTCAATCCTGCTTCTCTTGTGTATTCCCTGATGATTTTGTGGGTTGCCTCTGAAGTAAAAACAGGGGGGTTATCCGAAAGACCGGCTTCCTCTATTTCTTTGGGTATTAAGTATTTAGAGGCGATCTTTTCTTTTTCTTCTTCGGTATACCCCAAAAGGGTAATGACCTCCAGACGGTCCAGAAGCGGGCCGGGAATCAGATCAAGGGCGTTGGCCGTAGCGATAAACATCACCCGTGACAGATCAAAGGGAACATCCAGATAGTGGTCAACAAAATGAGTGTTTTGTTCCGGATCCAGAACTTCCAGCAATGCAGCGGCAGGGTCTCCTTTGAAGTCACGACCGATTTTGTCGATTTCATCGAGCATAATCAACGGGTTCTTGGTTTCCGCGCGTCGAATTTCCTGGATGATTCTCCCGGGTAACGCACCCACATAGCTTTTACGATGCCCCCTTATTTCAGACTCATCCTTCATTCCGGCCAAAGACATGCGTACGAATTTTCGTTCCAGACTCCGGGCAATGGACATCCCCAGAGAAGTTTTTCCGGTACCGGGGGGTCCGGCAAAACAAAGAACAGGACCTTTGGGCTCCAGCCGAACCATTTTCTTGAACAGCGCTTTCTGGATCGTCGATCTGATTTCATCAAGCTTCAATGGTTTTGTCAGGTAGTGGTATGATCCCTTTTTCATGGCCTCAATAGCCGTTGACACTGTGGCGTATCCGGTGATGATAATCACTTCCGTGGCCGGATTAATGGTCTTTGCTTTTTCCAGGACCGCCATCCCATCGACCTTTCCCATTTTAAGATCCGTTACAATGACATCAAAGGCGTTTTGCTCCAAAAAATCCAGGGCTTCAGCTCCGCTGGCAGCGGTATTGACCTGATAACCGTCTTTTTTAAAAACATGCTCCAGATTCCGTCGGGTAATTTTTTCATCATCCACAACCAAAATTTTATGCCGGTGAGACATCTTTAATATTCTGACTGCAAGATGTTCAAGAATCCGATCTTTAATCTGAGCCAGTCCATAATGTTCTTGATTCAAGATGGATTCCGCCCGCTTAATATCAAGGTTGTCATCGGTCATTTTATTCCAGGGAAGGCTGACCAGATAATCGATATAGTTAATGCCGATGGTGTATTCCGCACTGGATGGGCTGGTTTTCGTGAGCCGTTCTATTTCTCTAAAGGCTACTTTTTCCACCGGTTCCGGCATCTTGGATTTAATAACATTTTCTTTTAATTCATCTATTTCCGATGACAGTTCCTCAATTTGTCCTTTTCCCCTTTTAAATATGCGCATGATCTTACCTCATTGGGCTTTTTCCTGAATAAAACAGATTAAGATCAGACTCGCAACGGTTTTTTTTGGGGGGAAAAATACAAAACAGGGTTGACGTTACAATCTGCAACATAGCGATTCTTTTCTGCAATATACCATAACCCATTTTTATTGTTATGAAAAATATCTATACTTGAAACAGCGTTGCAAATTGTAACAGTTAAAGCCCGATCCTTCCTGCCCCCGGATACACAGATAAAGATAATAATATCAATATCATGTGTCAATTCTGATAGGGGTGGCACGGAAGGTGCAATCTTACATCAGCAAAGAGGAAAAAATTCTAACACATTTTTCAAAGGAGGAATTCAGCCATGTTTAAATTTAAAGAGACATTCGACAGATTGATGGCAGCCATAACTTTCGCCCAAGCCGGCGAACATGAAACAGCTCTGGATATCCTGCATGACAAACCGGAAAAAAGAAGTCGGAAACGCACCAATGTACGTATCCAGCGCAGGGAAGAAACCCGTAACGATATGAGAATGTAACAAAAATTGGTTTTTGGTCTGCAAAAGGGGAAAAAATGGAAAAAGTTTTATTGGCCATTGACGGAATTACACCTGATTCAAAGACATTTCGCTATGCCGTAGAACTCTGCAAACGGATAAAGGCGGAATTAAGGGTTTTCCAAATTATCCGGCCACAAAATTACAGTAAATACCTTAAAGAACTGGGACAAAAGACCGGCTATGCGAGGATGTATATCCAAAGTTCCATGGCGGCTGCGGCCTTTGCCGAAGCCGGTGAACACGAAAGTGCAAAAGAAATAATGGCCGAAGCCTCAGAGCAAATTAAACGCCTTTTGTCGGAATCGCAAAACCAAGGTGTTCAATGTCACTTTTCAATGAAGCGGGGTAGCCCCGAAAAAGAGATTGTTGATTATGTCAATCAGCATCGGGATGTTGTTTTAACCATTTATAATTCTTCTGCTGAAGATGTGGAGAGGACGGGTATTTTTTCTGAAAAGAAAAATGCGATTACCAGCATAAAAGAGAAGCTTGCTGTTCCGCTGGTGGTTGCGAATGCGAAATAAAAAAAAATGTAAAAATAAACTGATGACGGGAGGGTATTACAATGGCTGGAATTTTTGGAAGAATCAAACAAAAATTGAGTAGGGCCGGCAATAAAATGGATAAGTACCAGGAGGCAATCACCTTTGCCGAAGCCGGTGTATCCGATTATGCCATGGACACAATGGCAGAGCAAAGAGAAGAGCAGGAACCCACAAAACTGCTGGTTATGGGCAGAGAAAGCACTTTTTCCAAAGAGATCATCGACTATGCTCTGGATATGGCGCAGCGGATGTCTTACGAAATTCTGGCCTTAAATACCGCTCCGTTATCCTGCGAAACATTCAAGATGTTTTCATCTTCACGCAATCAGGTTTGTGAGGAGTTTAAGAGCATGTCAGAAAAAAGTGCCGGCCTGTTTCAGGAAGCGGCCGTTGAAAAAGGGATTCCTTTTAATCACGTGGTGATGTTCAGCGAGCCGGAAGAAGCGCTGGAATCCATCACCAGAGAGCATAAAGACATTGCTTTTGTGGTTTCGGAATCGGTGGAAGATCGTGAGGAAAGCAGAATTGAGGAAGGTGAACGACTCCACCGAAATCTTTACGTTTATTCCATGGTGTAATTATTTATTTACAATTTGTTCCAATTTGAAACAAACAAACAAATTGATGGCAAATAACCCATAACTGAAATGAGTTAAAGCATAACAGTCGGCCAGAGATATAATTGTTACTAAAACAGAAGATTCTGATTTTACAAAGATTTCAGATCTTCTGTTTTTTTTTACCAAAACTGTATTCCATATTGCAAAAAACTTAAATTTATGCATTATATAATTTTTTTAGAAACTGCGATATAAAGGGGGGAGGTGGAATGGATACACATTTCATTTTTGGTCTTGTACTTGTTGCCTTTGCATTCTGGCTATGTTTTAAGTTCAGACAAAAGAAATGACCAAGATTATAAAAAAGATTTCGAAATTCTAATGTGTTGAGACAGGAAGGGATATTCAGCGATGACACTTGAAATGATTTTGACCATGATTGTACTGGGTTTTGCAGTGGTTCTGTTTATTTTTGAATGGGTTCGCGTTGATGTTGTGGGGATCATTATGATGGCTTTGCTTCCCCTTATCGGTCTGGTATCGCCGAAGGAAGCATTTGTTGGGTTAAGCAGTAACGCCGTTGTTTCCATCATGGCGGTGATTATCATCGGCGCCGGTCTTGACAAGACAGGGGTAATGAACAAAGTGGCCGGGCCCATCGTCAAACTGGCCGGCAACAGCGAAAAAAAAGTGATTACTCTGATATCCGGCACTGTGGGAATCATCTCCAGCATGATGCAGAACATCGGCGCTGCGGCATTATTCCTTCCGGCCGCCCAGCGAATTGGCAAAAGAATGGGGGTGCCGGTGTCCCGCATCCTGATGCCCATGGGATTTTGTGCCATTATCGGCGGGACCATTACGCTGGTGGGTGCCAGCCCCACGATTCTGTTGAATGATTTGATGGTTCTCGGCGGAAAGAAGCTGGAACCCTTCGGTCTTTTCACCCAGACCCCCATCGGAATCTGTCTTCTTACCAGTGCCATTATCTATTTTATCATTTTTGGCAAATTTATCCTTCCTGCCGCAGAAGGCGAAGCGGAAAAGGGGGTCACGGCGTTGTTGATGGAAGCTTATGAAGGGCTTGAACATACATTTGAAATCCATATCCCCGATAATTTTAAAGATCCCAGAATGTTAGGAGACCTGGCCATCAGGCCCAAGTTTCTGGTGACCGTGGTGGCTATTAATTTTGCATCTGAAAATGAAAAAACGTTTGTGCCGAAAAGTTCCCATAGGATTTCTCCGGGAGATGATATTGCCGTTATCGGAAAGGTTAAAATGGTTCATATGCTGGCCGAAGAATACGGATGGAAGATTAAAGACGGCCTGGATATTTTTGCAGAGAGCCTGGCTGTAATTAATGCGGGAATGGCGGAAACGGTGGTTTCGCCCCGGTCTGAATTGATCGGAAAAACCATGAGCCAGGTTAATTTTAAAGAATTATACGGCGTAAATCCGGTGGCGCTGTTTACCGGAAATAAGATTATTTACAGCAACTTAACACATATTCGATTGCAAATGGGAGACACACTGCTGTTGCAGGGGCCTTGGGAGAAATTTCACATTTTAAGAAATCAGCCGCAACCTCGAGCGCTAACCTTTGCTACAGCCCTTGAAGGTGAAATCATGCGTCCGGAAAAGGCCAAATTGGCCATGGTCTGGCTGGCAGTGGCACTGGCGCAAATTATTATTTTTAAAATTCAGCTTTCCGTAGCGCTGATGTCCGGCGCGCTGGGAATGATTATCACCGGCGTGCTTTCGGTAGACGAAGCCTATCGCGCGGTTGACTGGATGACGGTTTTCCTTCTGGCGGGATTGATTCCCCTTGGCATGGCTTTTGAAAAGACCGGAACTGCTGCGTTTATTGCAAAATTCGTTTTGGGAATGCTCGGCCATCCCTCTCCCATTGTGCTGCTCGCTGCGGTGGGTGTCATGACCTCTTTTTTCACCCTGGTGGTTTCCAATGTGGGTGCTACAGTTTTGCTGGTTCCACTGTGTATGAACATGGCAGTCATGGCCGGCGGTGACCCTAGAATGGCCGCACTGGTTGTCGGGTTGTCTGCTTCCAACACGTTTGTGCTGCCCACACACCAGGTCAACGCGCTTATCATGAGGCCCGGGGGGTATCGAACGGTGGATTATGCCAAGGCGGGTGCGGTGATGACCGTCATCTTTTTAGCAGTGGAATTGACCATTATCTATTTCTTTTATGGGATTCAGTAACCACAGGTTTGATCAGAGAATACAAGGAAGTTGAAATCAAAATATACAATTATCACGAACGCACGAAAAATAATATTTTTTTCGTGCGTTCAACCTTTCGTATTTATCCATATTTGAGATTTGATTCGAGCCGGTTTGTTTCAAAAAACCAAACGGTTTTAGATTTAGAAAGCGTGTTTGTTATTCAGGAGGTGACAGGTTATGGCGGTTATCACGATTTCACGGGGAAGTTTCAGCCATGGTCAGGAGATTGCTGAAAAGGTGGCCGGAACGCTGGGGTATGAATGTGTAAGCAGGGAGATTCTGGTTGAAGCCGCCCAGCTTTTCAATATTTCGGAAAAAAAGCTAATCCGATCGCTGAATGCGGCCCCCAACATTCTCGAGCGGATGGTCCACGGCAAAGAAAGGTATCTTGAGTATATCAAAGCTTCACTCTTGGGATATGCCAGAAAAGGGAGTGTTGTATACCATGGCCATGCCGGACATCTTTTACTTACTGAGGTGCCTAATGTGCTGAAAGTCAGGCTACTTGCCGAAAAAGATGACCGGATAGTTTTTCTTCAGCAAAGGCGGAACATATCAAGAGAACAAGCGTTAGCGATTATTGAAAGTGAAGATAAAAATCGTGTTAACTGGACACGCTACCTTTATAAGATGGATCTCAATGACCCCTGGCTATATGATATTGTAATTAAAATCGGCGGGTTGAATATTGAGGATGCTTGTGAAATCATCTGTCATGCAGCCCGGAGCGAAAGCTACCAAAGCACCGATGAATCGAAACAGGCTATCGATGACCTTGCCATTACCAATCGCGTTCAAGCAGAGCTTAAATCGATCTGTGACGCCCAAGTCTTTGTTAAAAATGGGGAGGTTCAGGTTAAGGTTGCGGCCCAGAAAAGAAGAAAATCAGGTTACATCAGTCCGGCATTACAGCATCATATCGGAGAATCCTATCAGCATGATTTAACTCGACAGATTCATGAGATTGCACACAAAGTTCCCGGAGTAAAAGACGTTTTCTGCCAGGTTGACATGCCGTATTATACATAGGGATTGGGAGTCAGAGGTTTCCAATCTTTATGGATTATAAGCTCTAACATCAATGTAACTTAGTGTACCCGTATGAAAATAAGTATTAGAAAAAAGATCTTTCTTGCTTTTGGGATGTTTATGGTAATTAGCGGGTTAATTTGGCTGCGAAGTTATCATAGCCAGTATATTCTCAATCAAAAAATTCAGATTATCGAAAGAAAGTACGATCTTTTTAATACCATCCTGGAAGCCCGCCGATACGAGAAAAACTACTTCTTAACATTTGATAGAAAGAATATTGATCAGACCCTAAACTATGTAAATACAGCCGAGGACATTCTTTATGATATTTTGAGCAAACATTCGAAATATACACTGGCTAAAAATCTGGATGAACGGTTAATTGAACTTAAGGAGTATAAAGACTCTCTTATAAAACTTCTAAAGATGCAAGAAGGCGGACACTTAATGGTTCCGCAGGATGTTATCCAACTCATCCAAAAGCAGGGGAGAATTATCACCAGTGAATTGGAAGAAATCGTAAAAAAGGAAAGTCAATTTACACGGGACCTCATCGGAAAATCCAGGATGATCCATCTGATAGCCCTGGCCCCTGTTTTTATCCTGTCTGTTCTTGTTGCTCTTTTTTTAATCTTTAATGTGGATCGTCCTCTAAAAACCATTGGAAATGCCATTATAAAAATAGCCAGAGGGGATTTTCAAAACATACCGGAAATTCATACCGGTGATGAATTTGAATCCCTGGTGACCAGCCTCAATAGTATGATAGAGGAACTGAACAAACGAAACAAAGAGCTGGTGCAGGCCCAAAAACTGGCTTCGCTGGGGAGATTGACTTCGGGTGTGGCCCATGAACTGAATAACCCGCTGAATAATATTTCTACGTCCCTTCAAATATTGATTGAAGAGCTGGAAGACGACGACCTTGAATATAAAAAAGAGCTTTTGATGGGTGCGGAAAAAGAGGTGGAACGGAGTAAGGAAATTGTTAAATCACTGCTGGAATTCGCGCGGGAGAGATCACATACGTTAAAACAGGTTTATTTTAAGGATCTGGTTGACAATGCAATCAAACGGGTTAAATCACAGGTGCCGGAGAATGTAACTCTTAAAGTGGAAGTGCCCGATGATATACAGGCCACTGTCGGTTCTTTAGGAATTGAACGGGTTTTAATCAATCTTATCGTAAATGCCGTTCAGGCCATGAAAAATGGCGGGGAGGTTACCGTCAAGGCTTGCAAACAGGAAAGTGACAGCGGGTTTTGTTTCCAGGTGATAGATACGGGGGAAGGTATCCCAAAAGAAATTATATCAAAGATTTTCGACCCCTTTTTCACTACTAAAGAAGTCGGTAAAGGTACGGGTCTGGGGCTTTCCATTATATACGGCATTATTGAACAACATGGCGGCAAAATTAAAGTCTCCAGTGAAGTGGGGAAAGGAACAACTTTTATTTGTTTTTTACCTTATAATCAGCCTGAATAAGGAACTATTGGTATTCCTAATCTCTAATTCCAGATATTGTTAAGTTAAATAGGACGCAGATTTTCGCAGACCCGCCTGCCCCATGCGAGCTCGCCCGCCAGCCAAGCAAGGCGGCCTGGGGCACAAGCGGGCAGGTATACACAGATAATACTGTTGTTTTACAATTTAAGAATCTTGACAATCTGTGTTCATCTGTGTCCCAAAAAAGAAAATTCCTATATTATGGAGAAGAATAAAGAAATCATTCTTGTTGTGGAAGATGAGGATATCGCGCGTAAAAATCTCGAACATATCCTCGTGAAAACAGGATATGACGTCATCTCCGTAAACAACGGGAAAAAAGCCATGGAATTGCTTCAATCAAGAAACATTGATCTGGTCATCACTGATCTGAAAATGGAGCAAGTGGATGGGATGCAGGTGTTACGGAAAACAAAAGAACTTCAACCTTACACCGAAGTCATCATGATAACCGGCTATGCCACCGTGGATTCATCCGTCGAGGCCATGCATCAAGGCGCTTATTACTACATTGCAAAACCGTATAAGATCGGAGAAGTCCGCAAGATCGCCAGAGAAGCCCTTATAAAAAGACAACTACAACTTGAAAATCTGGAACTTAAAGAAACACTCAAAAGGTGCGTGCAGATTTCCTCTATCGTGGGCCAAAGCAGTACAATGATAGAGGTCCAGAAAACCATCAATCAGATTGCCCCCTCTGACATTAATGTTCTAATACTTGGAGAAAGCGGAACCGGCAAGGAACTGGTCGCCAGGTCGATCCACCAGCTTAGTCTACGTTCCGAAAAAAAATTCATCGCCTTTAATTGTGGCTCTTTCACAGAAGATTTGATGGCCAATGAGCTGTTCGGCCATGAAAAGGATGCATTTACCGGCGCCACAAAAGCAAAAGCAGGCCTGATTAAAGTGGCGGACGGGGGAAGTGTTTTCCTGGATGAAATCGGAGATATGCCGTTGACCATGCAGGTTAAACTATTACGTGTGATTCAGGAGAAAGAGATTTTGCCGGTTGGCGGAGAAAAACCGATTTCTGTTGATGTGCGTTTCATCGCCGCCACTCATCGCGATCTCAAGGAGGATGTGGAGAAAGGTCATTTCCGGCAGGATCTGTTTTATCGTCTCAATGTGATTACAATAAAACTTCCCTCTCTATCCAATCGTGACGGTGATATTCCGCTGCTGGCATATCATTTTCTGACTCAAAAATGTGAGGCCATGAAAAAAGATGTTAAAAGTATTACCAGGGAATCCATGGAATTACTCTGTCAATACACATGGCCGGGCAATATCAGGGAATTGGAGAATGTTATCGAAAGAGCCGTGGCCCTGGCAAGCGGACCGGAGATACAGGTGGTTGATCTTCCCGAATATATCAGCAATCTTTCGGTTGAAACCTACCGCCGGCATGATTCCGAGTTTCCCACTTTGGAGGAGCAGGAAAAAAACTACATTAAATGGGTACTGGATAAGTGCGATGGTAATAAGACCAAGGCGGCAAAAATAATGGGCATTGACCGGGTATC
>Ga0315535_1000151_pt1 | contig 45315 bp, 31 predicted proteins | sample SalMarSW160220MG_2_FD_203092 | JGI IMG/M metagenome (GOLD analysis project Ga0315535, IMG submission 203092) | Salt marsh sediment microbial communities from the Plum Island Ecosystem LTER, Massachusetts, United States - Salt Marsh Sediment SW1602-20 ... | reverse complement strand
CTTGGGATAATGGCGGCGCCTTTCATGCTCGCAAGCCTTGCGGGTTGCACAGGGTCTATCGACGCTGCCGATGCCGGAGACGATGCCGGGGTTTTTATAGACGCTAGCGACGGCGCGGACGATCCCGGCGACCATGCCGACGGTATCGCCGCTGACGCCGACCCCGGATCGGATCCGGGTGCCGATCCCGGATTCGATGCCGGGCCGGACGGGGGGGACGAGTGCATCCCGGAATGCGGCGGCAAGCAATGCGGCGACGACGGTTGCGGGGGAGAGTGCGGGACGTGTACCGGCGGCGAAGTCTGCGTGGATGGTCAATGCCAGCAGCCCGGAAGTTGTGACACAATAAGCTGTGACGATCTCGAGTGGTGTAAAGAAGGTGTTTGCCGTTGCCAGTCGGGTTGGGAACGCCAGGGCCCGGACTGCCTGCCCGTTATTCCCACTGATTTCGGTTCGCGGACGGCGGCGGACGTGTGTGCCAAATGGAAAGCCGACTATCCAACCAGGGCCGCCTGGGTCTGGCAAGCGGGCGCGGATGACTGTGACGACGGCACGCTCAACCCCGAGTCTATAGACGACGGCATCCGGCGTATAAATCTGTTTCGCTGGCTGGTTGGCCTGTACCCGGTTTTCAACCAGCGCTCGTTGAACGTCTACGCCCAGCCCTGCGCCGTGATGATCAAGGAAAACGGAAGCCTGAACCACAGTCCGCCCGTCGACTGGAACTGCTACACTTCCGAGGGGGCTTCGGGCGCATCCAATTCCAACGAATGTATGGGACGCTCGGACCCGGCCGGGGCGATCGACGCCTACATCGGAGACAACAACGTCTCATCGCTTGGCCACAGGCGTTGGCTTCTCGATCCGCCCTACAAACCGTCCGGCATCGGTCATGCCACGTCCTGGAACTGCACATATGTCATGACCGGAGGCAACGACTTCAGACCGGATTGGCTTGCCTATCCCCCGCCGGGGCCTTGCCCGCGGGCGGCAATTCTGGGCAAGTGGTCGTTGGGTGTCTGGGGCTTCGACCAGGACAACACGACGGTAACCGTCACCGACCTGACCACCCAGGAGTCTGAGCAGCCGGTAGCGGAATACCCGGGCGGCTGGTACGGAAGCTATTCATACCTGGCCTTCAGTCCCGGAGGCATCGTCGCCGGGCACGACTACCAGGTCACGGTGACCGAGACGCGTACCGCCCCGGGAGAGCAGCCCGCAACCATCACCTATACGGTGCAGGTCGTCGACTGTTCGCAGTATTGATTTCATCAACCTGATACCGGCCGGAAACCACTGTCCGTGGTGTAAGATGCTAGCCTCTTTATACGTTTGTATGTTAGAAAAGCGGGGATCAACGCGACCCGATGGAGCGAGATAATGAAACGCATCGCCGTGTTATTAATACCGTTTGTGTTTGCCGGTTGCGCTAGCATGTCATCGCCGCAGCAAGCGGCCTACATGCAAATGCCCCCGGGAAGCGAAGGCAAGAGTATGGCGCCGGCCAAAATGAAATCGGCCGGCTCGATGCCCTTCAAGGACAAGGCCGGCTACAGCCAATGGAAATTCGACGCACAGCAGGCCCAGCTCACCAAAGGACGCCAAGTCAAGCCCAAGGTAATCTATCAAGGTTATTTGAAACTGCGGGTGAAGAGGGTTCTTGCCGCGGCCGATGACATAATCGCCATCACCGAAAAAGCAGGCGGTTACGTGGAATCGCTGACCGCCCGGGTGGTGGTTGTCAGAATACCGGCCAAGAGCTTCGAATCGATCATGGATCAGATGGCCGCCGTCGGCCAACTGCTCGACCGGCATGTCAAGGCCCTGGACGTGACGGCCCAGTTCACCGATCTGAACGCCAGGTTGCGGATCGCAAAGCAAGCCCAGGCCCGGCTTCTGGCTCTGCTCAAGCAAGTCCAGGACGTGGAGGAAAGGCTCCGCATTCTCAAGGAACTCAAGCGCCTGAGTGAGGAGATAGAATCCATGGAATCAACCCGGGCCACCTTGCAGAACCTGATCGACTATTTCGTCATCACCATAGAGTTCGAACCGGTAAACGAATCCAACCGCGAAGTCGTTCACCAGTCCCCATTCCCCTGGATCCAAAGGCTTGCCGCGCACTTGAGCACCATCACCGAGGGCAAGAACGACATCCATATGGACGTACCCGCTGGCTTTGTGCTGTTCGACAAGGACGACGTGTTTCGCGCCCAGGCGGCGGACACAACAACCATACGAGCCGGCAGGGTCGACAACGAGCCGCTGGGAGACGGCGATTTCTGGGCCAGAGCCGTACAACACGAGATGGAAGGACGCGATGAAGAGCTGATCGAGTCGGGCAAGGCCGGTTCGCTTAACATCAGGATTTTTCGCAACCGGGACGCGCCCCTTCGTTACTACCTGGTAGGCGTTTTTGCGAAAAAGGACAAATTGTACGTCGTCGAAGTTTTCAGCCCCAATCAAGCCGCCTATACCAGGCACAAAGATGATGTAAAAAAGGCCCTCGATAGTTTCCGGGTCGAGTGAACGGAGGAAGCCACGTCATGTTACGGCGAATCCTGTTTTCCGTGTTCATGGTCTTTCTTGGGGCCACGCAGCTGGGCGCGGCCCCGACCGTCAAACAAGAAAACGAAAAGGAAAGAGTATGCGCCTTCTCGGCCCGGGTGCTTCTGAAAGTAGTGCATCCCGTCGAAGCGCGTAAAAAAATAGTCGGCCTGATCGATTCTCTGGGCGGCTTCCCTTCGGTGGTTACCGATCAGAAACTGATCATTCGTGTTCCGCCCGAAAAGTTCCCAGGCCTGATCCGCGATATCGGCCAATACGGGGTGGTTGTCGAAAAAACCATGCAGCGCGAGGACATCACCGAAAAACTGGCGCAGCTCGGCGGACGCCTGCGTTCCAAGCAGGATATCCTGGAGAAGCTCCGGAGCTTCTTTGACGATTCCAATGTCAAGGCAACCTTGCAGATCGAGAAAAACATGACCCAGTTGGTCATTGAACTCGAGAAGGTCAAGGGACAGCTCAGGCTGGCCATAGACAAGGCGCGGTTTGCGACCATAGAAGTGGCTTTCAGGTTCCGCAGGCGTGACCGGATCGTCTACGTAAACTCTCCCTTTCAGTGGCTCAATTCGGTCGACCTCGATCGCTTTCTGGCGGAGTTTTGAAAATGGTCAATTCCAAGAAGATTCTGGTTGCCGTCCTGGGATGCTGGCTGGTCGGATCGGCCTGCGGACCGACCTTCAAGATGACCACACCCGACGGGTTCGTCAAGTACGAGGAAGGTTCGGATTTCAAGATGATCACCGCCGACGGGGTCAGGTTGAAGGCCAGGCAGGTGGAAAACTATCCGCGGGCAGACATTGCCTTCTGGAAAGACGCACTGGCTCGCCATATGACCGAGCGCGGCTACGCCAAGAAATCGGAACATTGCTTCAAGACCCAAAAGGGTCTCGATGGTTGCACGTTAGACTTCCTGCTGCCCTACGGAGCGGACGACTGGATCTTGCAGGAGACCATATTCATCGAAGGCGACCGGATCGTACTGGTCGAGGTGGCCGGACCGTTCCAACTCTTTCAGGCCTACGCCAAACCCCTGCAAGAGGCGCTGCTCTCGTTCAAAACGTCCTGACTATTCCACCGGCTTCTGGTAAAGCGGGCCGGGGTCGGGGGCAGGCAGGATCAGTATCGGGGTCTTGCTGGGATCGCGCACGTTGTCCTGGATGGTTGTAGGCCGGTCGGCGGCAATGTCCGCGCACGTGCCGATGCCGTTGATCACCTGGCAGTGCTGGTCGCTATTGCACTTGGCGCAGTCGGGCATGGGCTCGCACAGGCCCGTTCTCGGATTACAGATATGTTGAGGATCGCACCAGGTGAAGCACTCGCCGCTCGCCACCCGGGCAGTGCCCACCGCCGCGGCCAAGCCGACGTTGAGGGCGGCGCCGACAGCCTTGGAAGGTCCGCCGCATCCGGCCAGAATTGACAAGGGAATCAAAAACAGCAGCAGAATAATTTTCACATCGCACCTTCCAGGAACCAAAAAGCAACTACATATTACCACGCTTGGCGGCCTTGCTCCTAATTCCGGTCGAACACCAGTACGATCACCGACAGGCAGATCAACAGGTAGCCCGCGACCACCCGGCAGGTCAGCTCCTCTCCCCAGGCGAAATAGGCCACGCTTCCTGCAAGCACGGGTTCTGCCAGTGTGACGGCCGAGAGCCAGCCGGCCCTTATGTAGCGCAAGGCATTGTTGAAGGCGGTGTGCCCGATCATGGTCGGCAGCAAGGCCATCAGGACGAAACAAAGCCATGTTTTTGCGTTGTAGTCGAAAAAAGGTTTGCCGAAAAAGGGCAGGCAGATAAATCCCACGAGCGCGGCTACCCCGTAGACGCCCGTGACGTAGGCATGGGTGGGCAGCACCCGGCGCAGGCGCTTGCCCAGCATGAAGTAGACCGTGAACAGTATCGCGCAGGTAACCGCCAGGATGTCACCGGCCAGGTGTTCGGGGTTCAGATCGAGATCGTCGAGTCCGATTACCGCTGCGCCGGCGAGTCCCAGGCCGATGGCAGCCATCAACTTCCATCCCACTCGTTCGCGGTAAATCACAAATGCCGCCAAGGCCACGAATACCGGGTTGATCGAGAAGAAGATTGCCGCGTTGGCCACCGTAGTGGATTGCACGGCGGCGATCCAGGTGAAGAAGTGGACGGCTAAAGCGATGCCGGAGAACAGCAGCATGATAAGCTCAGACCTGGTGAGTCTGCGCAGCGCCGCCAGCTGACCTCGGCCCATCAGCGCAAGTAACACGGTCGAGATCATCAGGCGCCAGGCTGCGATGGCTACCGGGTGGGCCGTGCCGATGCGTATGATGTTCCCCGACTGGCTCACGGCCAGCGTGCCAATGATCAAGTAGATGTAGACGCGAGTGGGTATCGGCATTTTCAGTCGTGACAGCAGCGAAAGCCCGTACCGGCCTGGTGATACTGTGGGCCGGCGTTGTTGCGGAACCAGCAAGTCACGAGTTCCAGGATGGCGTCGTCGTAGTCGCCGCCGAAGATCGGTTTTACGAAGCGACAGTCGCGAGCGTCCTCGCAATCGGCCCACTCGGACACGTTACCGCTCAGATCCAGTACGCCCGAGGAACTTGCGCAGGATGAGAGCTGGCCGCAGGGCAGCACGACCTGGTTCTGATCGAATTCGTTGCAGGTGGCCGCCTGGTAGTTGTCGCCATAGGGAAACTGCAGGTCGGAGACACCGGCGCAGGCGAAGTGCCACTCAGTGTCGGTGCACAGGCGCTTGCCGCGCGCCGCGCAGGCCGCCTGGGCCTCGTCCCAGCTGACGTCGTCCCAGGGCAGCACACCGCCACGCGAGCAGGCGTAGGCCGTGTTGTAACCGCGTGCCTGGGCCGAGGCGTCCGGCCGCGAAGCTTCCCACTTGTCGATCCAGAACGTGCCCGATCCGGCGTCCAACTGGATCGCCTCGTCGGCCAGCGGAATATCCTCGTCGGTCTCTCCGTCGCAGTCGTTGTCCAGCGCATCGCATGTCTCCGCCGTTTGCTGTCCCCAGTCGGGTGTTGCCGAGCACTCGGTTGCTTGACCGTTTGCCGTGCACAGGCGCACGCCGTTGCGCCTGCAGACTCCATCGCCGGCGAAACAGGGCTGGTTCTTGTCGGCGAACGGCTCGTCGATCGCGCCGTCGCAGTCGTTGTCCAGGTTGTCGCAGGTCACCTCGTTCTGCTCATAGGTGCCGGGATAGCTGCAGTGCCAGGCTCCATTCTGGCACCTGGGCTGGACTGCGCTGCAGACCCCCTGGTCGAGGCAGGTGATTGTCGGGGCGCCGGGCTCCTCGTCTGTCGTTCCGTCGCAGTCGTCGTCAATGCCGTTGCAGCTTTCGTTGCCGGTGGCGTTGCAGGCATACTCGCAACCGTCGATCGCGTTGCCGTTGAGATCGTGGTAACCCGGATCGCATGAGACGACCGTGCAGGCGCCCGACAGGCACTCGCCGGTGCCGTGGGGCGGGTCGCAAGGAAGCAGGCAACCGCCGCAGTTCTGCATGTCGCTATCGAAATGAAAATCCTCGTCGGTCTCTCCGTCGCAATCGTTATCCTCGTAGTCGCAGATCTCGGCCACCGGCAACGGCGCCGTGCAACCCGTCCATCCGCCGGCCACGCAGATTTCGGTTCCGCTGCCGCAGGCGTTCGTGCATGCCTGTTGCAAGTCTTCGTCGGTCATGCCGTCGCAGTCGTTGTCCTGGTTGTCGCAGACTTCGGTAGAACCCTGGCCTGGTGTAACGTCACAGACACTGTTTAGCTGATCTGTAGAACAGATGTATGTCCCCGACACCTGGCATTCGCCCAGGCCCACCTTGCAGGGCAGGCCCAAGAGCGGAAAGTTCTCATCGACCGAGCCATCGCAGTCGTTGTCCAGTCCGTCGCAGCGATCGATCTCGGGCAGGCCCGGGCTGACGTTGCATACCATGCCACCGTGGGCGCCGCAGACGTAAACGCCCTGGCGCTCGCATTCCCCTAACCCGACGTCGCAGGAACCGCCCACGTCGGGAAAGTCCTCGTCGGTGACTCCGTCGCAGTCGTTGTCGATGCCGTCACAGGTCTCGGACGAGGAAGGCCCGGGAGTGGCGCTGCAGACCGTGGCCGTCCGGTCGGCGTTGCAGATCATGATGCCCGGTCGGGCGCAGGCTCCCAAACCGGCCTGGCAGGCGCTGCGCAGATCGGGAAAATCCTCATCGCTTTGCCCGTCGCAATCGTTGTCTTTACCGTCGCACAACTCGTCCGCCGGGGGAACCTCTCCGTCGCACTCGCCCCATTTGCCGGCCTGGCAACGCTGGGTTCCACGCCGGCAGACGCCCTGGTCGTTGCCGCAGGTCTGGAAGGTGCCGTCGATGCAATCACAACCCTCGTCCACCAGGTGGTTACAGTTGTCGTCGAGGCCGTTGCAGCTCTCGTCACGCGGCCAGTTGGCGCCTTCGCACGAGCCCCAAGCACCTTCGAAACAGCGCTGGATGCCGGCGTGACAGATGCCGGTGTTGACCCCGCAGGGACGCGACTCATCGCCCGTGCAGCCGCAACCGTTGTCCACGGCCCCGTCGCAATCGTTGTCGAGGCCGTCGGCACATTCCTCCGGCATAGGAGGGGTGCCGCCCCGGCACGGGCCCCAATGCAGTGCAGCGCCTTCTTCTATACAGCTCTGGACGCCGTAGGTGCACTCACCGATGTTGCTGCCGCACAGGCGGCTGTCATCCGGCTGGCAGTCGCAGCCCTCGTTGACCGCCCCGTCACAATCGTTGTCCAGGTCGTCCGAGCAGATCTCTCCCTGGGCCGGTTCGACGCCGCCCTGGCAGGGGCCCCACTGGCCTTCTTGGCATTCGGAGACTCCCTTGCGACAGGCGCCGACGTCGCTGCCGCAGCTTTTTGTTTCTCCCGTCTTGCAAGGGCAACCCTCGTCGGTCTCAGCGTCACAATCGTTGTCGATCTCGTCACAGGTTTCATCGGCGCCGGGATGAATATCCTTCCGGTTGTCGTTACAATCGGTGCAGCTATCACAACCTTCTCTTATGTCGCAAAAGCCGTCTTCGTCGAGGTCGGTGCAACTTGGCCGGACGATGCACTCACCGTTTCTGCAAACGTAACCTTCAGAGCAGTCGTTCGAAGCAATGCATTTCAACTGCGCATCGGGCGAGCCCGGTTTGACGCCGCCGCAGCCTGCCTGCAAGAGCAGGCCGAATAATGCACCGGCCAGTAATGCCCAGCGACGCTTGATACCCAGGGCCAACGCTATAATCAGTAAAAACAGCGCGCTGGAAGCGCCGCCTGAGTGCGTTGCAGAGCACGAGCAGCCGCCGCCGATCTTGCCGAGATGTCCAAAGTCTGCAGGCAAATCTCCGACGGCGCCGTCGGCCTGACCGCCGTCTTGCCCGCCGTCCGGCTCTCCGCCGTCCGGCTTGGTGTCGCCGCCGGCGTCGCTGTCTTGTCCGCCGTCTCCGTCAGTTGTGACCCCACCGTCGGTCTTGCCCGAGCCGTCGTCTACGCAGTAGCCGTCCCGACAGATGCTTCCCTCGGGGCAAATCAGGTCCAGGCAGCCGTCGGGAATGCACTGCCCGCTTGCGCAGGTCGATCCTTGTGGACAATAGACTCCCAGGCAAGCATCGGCCACGCACTCACCGTCTTGACAAACCTGGCCGGCCTCGCACCGAATTCCGGCGCACAAGCTGTCCGTGCAGACGCCGTCCTGGCAGACCTGCTCGGGCGAGCAGTCGCCGCAGCCGACTTCCAGGCACTCGCCCTGGCGGCAGTACTGGCCGTCCGGGCAGTCGACGGCGGCGCAGGCATCCGCTTGGCAAACGCCCGCAACACAGACTTCTCCGGCCGGGCACTCGTGACCCGCGGCGAAGCAGTTTGTCGCCACGCATTCGCCCAGGCTGCAGACCTGGTCTTCGGGACAGACGATCTGGTAGAGCTCACAGGGGTCCTGGCATTTGCCGGTCTGGCTGCAAATCTCGCCGGCCGGGCAATATACTCCGCAACAGGGATCGCTGACACACCAGCCGTTTACACATGTGTCGGAACCGGCCGGGCACTCGCCGGAGCTGCAGGCCGAGGCGCACTCGCCGCACAGACACACATCGTAGCTGCCGCACAGGTCGCCCTCGTCCGTTTTGCCGTCGCAGTCATTGTCGCGCCCGTCGCACGACTCGGGCGCGGGATCGACCGTTCCCGCGCAGTCGCCCCACAATCCCTGCGGATTGCAGACCTGCTGTCCGGGCCGGCAATCGCCGATGTCGTTGCCGCAGGGCCGCGCCTCGCCGGGAGTGCACTCGCCGCAGTCGGGATCGAGATAATCGACCAGTCCATCGCAGTCGTTGTCGATACCGTCGTCGCAGATCTCGGGCACGGCGTCTTCGTCGATCAGGCCGTCACAGTCGTTGTCACGGCCGTCGCAGACTTCGGCCGACGGCCCGACTTCTCCCTGGCAATCGCCCCAATTTCCGTCCGGCTGGCAGGTGCGGATGCCCTGTTCGCAGTCTCCCTCCGAAGTGCCGCAGGGCTCCTGCTCGCCCGGGGTGCAGGCCGTGCTGCAGTCGCTGTCGAAGACATCGGTCATGCCGTCGCAATCGTTGTCTATGCCGTCGTCGCAGATCAGTTCGACGTCGGGGAATCCGTCGTCGACCAGGCCGTTGCAATCGTTGTCCAGCCCGTCGCATTCCTCTGGGGACGGTTCGATCTCGCCCAGGCAGACCAGGTTTCCGTCGATGCAGAAGAAGGTGCCCGCCTGGCACTCGCCCTGTACGACGTAGCAGGGCGGGTTTTCGCCCGGGCCGCAGTCGCCGCAGGGCAGGCCGAGGTCGGGATCCTCTTCGTCAATGGCGCCGTCGCAGTCGTTGTCCGCCCCGTCGCATACCTCGGGAAGAGGGTTCACCTGGCCCGAGCAGGTCAGGCCGTTGTGATCGTCGTTGCAGATATAGACGCCGTAGGTCGAGCAGCCTCCCTGCCAGATCTCACAGGGAGTGCCCTTTTCGGGCCATGGCTCGTCGGTCATACCGTCGCAGTCGTTGTCGAGATCGTCACAGCGCTCGGGCGACGGTTGCTGGGCCGAGCAGTCCGACCAGGCGCCGGCCGCGCAGGTTCGCTGGCCGGAGCCGCAAGCCGTGCTGCAGGCCAGCACCAGGTTCTCGTCGGTGTCAGCGTCACAGTCGTTGTCGATGTTGTCGCAGACCTCGGGCCCGGCCAGCGGAGCCGTACAGTCTACCCAGGAGCCGTTCTGGCAGATCTCGAAGCCCGAGCCACAGGCGGTCGAGCAAGGCCGGTTGAGGTCTTCGTCTGTGTCGCCGTCACAATCGTTGTCGATGTTGTCGCAGCTTTCCGGCCCTTGTTGCGGAGCGGTGCAACCGTACCAGCTTCCGTCGACGCAGAATTCCACCCCGCTGCCGCACTGGTTGGAGCAGGCCTGTACGAGATCTTCGTCTACCAGGCCGTCGCAATCGTCGTCGTTGCCGTTACAGCTTTCGGCCTGTGGCTGGGGAGCACTGCAGGCGCCGAAGGAGCCGGCGTTGCAGATGCGTACCCCGTCGCCGCAGGCAGTCGAGCAAGGCTCGGTGACGTTCTCGTCGATCAGACCGTCGCAGTCATCGTCCGTATTGTTGCAGGTCTCTAAGGGCGCCGATACCAGGAGTCCTTCGACCTTGATCAGCATGTCCTCGAAGTCATTGTCGCCGCCTCGAAACAGATCTTCGAAGCCGAAGTAGAAGGCGGTCGGGTCCAGGGTCGACTGGTATACCAGGTGGTGGATGTAGGGGTCGGCCATGTTCTGTTCGAGGATGTTCAGGCGCGGCTCCGAGTAGTAAATGTAACCGTAGTCCGGGGCCACGTCGTTGTGGGCTTGGCTTCCAGAGATTCCCTCGGGTGAGACCAGAAAGAATCCGATCGGGCCGCCTTTCCAGTCGGGGTTGGCAACGCTGTCGAGACAAAGTACAACCGTGCGCTTGTTGCAGGTCGTCTCGGGGGGGATCGGCTCGGCGTTGACGCCGTCGCACGGGTCGCTAGAACCGTTATCGTAGCTCGAAAACAGCACGGGGTGGCGGTTCTGTGAGAGAGTGACATCGTCGCCGACGTTGTACCAGCCGAAAATATTCTCGAAACCGGCTCCCTCGGCGATCAACGTGAAGGTGAGTTGAAGGGCGGGGTAGAACGTCTCGGGCACCAGCGAGGCGTCCTGGATTGCGTCCAGGCTCTCTCCCTGAGCGCTTAGATAGCCCTGCAGATTGCCGCCCTGCGGTATGCCGGTGCCGTCCGGCTGGTAATAAAGATATTGGGCGGCCGCAGGTAAACTCGCCAAGAAAAGCGCGCATGCTAGAAGTGTGCAAAAAAGGTTCTTCTTGCGTCTCGCAACCATCTTCGGTAGCCCGCCTTTCTGGACAAAACGCGCGGCTTTGCGCTCCGGCCAAGCCCGGATTGCCTTTGTCGGATGGCCCTGCTCCAACTATGGCTATTATAGCCGCCGGGACGGACGTACGTCAACGTGGGAAAAAAGGTTGCATGCTGTCGCCGGGCGTGCGAACAGGTAAAAAAATCGTGGAGGAAGTCATGACGGAGCTGGTGACCACCGGGTTTGAGGGGAAAGTATTCGAGATCGTTCTCAACCGTCCCGAAAAACGCAACGCCATTGACGGCGGGCTGTGGACGGCCTTCGGCGAAGCCGTGCGCGAAGCCGGCAGGACTTCCGGGGCGCGGGCGGTGCTGATCAGCGGCGCGGGCAAAGGATTCTCGGCCGGCATCGACGTCAGCGCCTTTTTTCAGCTTTCCGCCCACTACGGCGACGACTGGCTCGGGCGCATGCGAACAATAACCGACGACTTTCAGCGCGTTTTGACCTCTCTCGAACGGCTGGAGTTGCCGACCATCGCCCAGATTCACGGACACTGCCTTGGCCTGGGTATGGAACTGGCGCTGGCCTGCGATTTTCGCCTGGCCGCGGCCGGGACCAAACTTGGACTGCCGGAATCGCGGCTGGGCTTGATCCCCGACGTAGGCGGGACGACTCGCCTTACGCGCCTGGTCGGCCCGGCCCGGGCCAAGGAGTTGATCATGACCGGCAAACAGATCGATGCCGAGTTGGCCGCAGACTGGGGGATTGTAAACCGCGTCGTGCCCATGGACGAACTGCGAAAGGCAAGCCAGGAGTTGATCGCAGATCTTCAGAAGGCGGCTCCGCTGGCCGTCGGCATGGCCAAGCGGGTGATCGACGGCCTGGTCGACAGCGACCGGGGACTGCAGCTCGAGGGCTGGGCCCAGAGCCAGCTGATATCCAGTGAAGATTTCACCGAGGGCGTGCAGAGTTTCGTCCAGAGGCGCCCGCCCGATTTCAAGGGTAAGTGAGCTTGAAAGCAAAAAAGGGATTTGCGGTGCGCACGGCTGACTGGAGTGCCGACAGCGAGGCCATCCGCCGCGTGCGCCGGGTGGTCTTCATTGAAGAACAGGCCGTCTATCCCGAGGAAGAATGGGACGGGCTCGACCCGCATTGCGATCAGTTGCTGGCCGAGGACGAGCGGGGTAGCGCCGTCGGCACGGCGCGCCTGTCCGCGGAGGGCAAGCTGGGCCGTATGGCGGTACTAAAAGAGTGGCGCGGTCGTGGCGTGGGCGCGGCATTAATCAAATCGATTGTCGAGTTGGCCCGCGGCAAAGGTATTACGCACATCGAGGCCGACGCCCAGGTGCGCGCGCTTGGCTTCTATTCCGGCCAGGGTTTCAAAGTCTACGGGCCCGAGTTCTTCGATGCCCGCATCCCGCATCGCAAAGTTTGCCTGGATATCTGAAACGCTCCCGGATTACCAGATTAGCAATAGCGTTTCTTGTGGCGCAGGAGGTTGCAAGCCAACTGCAGTGGTGGCGACCGGGGGCCCCCGGCGCGCGCAGCTTTAGCGAGCACGACGGGGGTGGTCGCCAATGGCTCTGGCATAACCCGTTAATCCGGGAAACGATTACTTCTGGCGCCCGCGGAACTTGGCGATGATGTTCTCGATCTGCGTCACCAGTTCGTCCGTTCCGCACTTGCCGCGCGATGAGGCCGTGGCGTCGGTGGCCGCCTTCCGCAGATCGAACAGGGCGGCGGTGACCACGCAGGACGAACCGATGCGTGAGATGGTCGTCGTCAGCGTCTTCTGGGCGGCGATCTCACGGCCGATCTCTATCTGACAGGATTGGTCGTAGCACTTCTTGAAGCTTTTCGACTTCTGCAAAAGCAGGCGCTTCTTGATCTCGTCGCGGGGCACAACGTGAAAAAGTCCGCCCTCGGCCACCTTGTTGGCCAGGTAGTCCGTCAGTCCGTCTATCTCGGACGGGCTTAGCCGGCCGCTCTTGTCCTCGATGTCGAAGACGGCTACGAACGCGCCGCGCATCGCGGTCATACCGCCGGAAACAGTATTTTTCACCGCGATCGTGGACGTATCGCCGGTTTTCATGCCGCCCGATCCGGAAACGGCGGCCAGCGGGCGCCAGTCGGGTTCGCTCCTTACGTCCGGAATATGACTCAGGCCGCCGCAGGCCGCAAGATTCGCAGCCAGCAAGAGGTAACTTGCGATGCGCCCGATCATCCGACCGTTCTCCAGGCCGGGGCCGCTCCGGCGGCGGCCGTGTGATTCGAAATCAGCCGGGCGGTTTCGCCGACGGCCTGCTGAACCCAGAAGCTCATGGCCGAAAGTATCTGCTCGCTGTAGTCACCGTCGGTGACCACGATGGCCGAATCGTTCGAAATGCCGGCAAAGCGCCTGGCATATGCGGACCCGTCCGGAAAGCGGACGGTGACCTCCGCGTTGACCACCGCGTAGACACGGATACCCATGCCGACGTCGGGCTCGATGAAAAAGTCGATGATGTCGATCTCCATCCGGATGGCCCCTGCGTCTTGCGGCTTGGCCGATAGAAATCCGGCACGCTCCAGTTCGCTCTTGACCACCGAGGAAAACCAGCTAGTCAACGGAGCATCCAGAAACAGATCGGCGCTTTCGCTTCCCAGGCCGTTCTTCTTGCATCCGATCCGGCGCTGGTCGGCGCGCCGATCGCTGACGCGGGTAATCGTAAAAAGGCTGGGTGCCGCGGAGATTTTTCCCGTCAAGGGCTCGAACTTCAAAGTCAGAGTAGAATCGATCAGCGTGCAAGCAGGCAGAACCAGCGTCAGGCAAAGGCTGATGAGAATGGCGGCATACTTCATCGGTTAATTCCTCTCGCAGGGGAATATAATCGGGTTGCTGAGAGTTAATTGTCAACAAAATAGGGCGGCCAACGATGTGCTTGACAAGGACTGGCTGCTCTTTTAGTTTGCGGCCCGGTACAATGATTGTTGCTAACGACCTACAGAAGAGTTTCGGAGATGTTTGCGCCTTGGACGGCGTGAGCTTCGAGATCGGCAAAGGCGAGTGCGTCGGCTTGCTGGGGCTGAACGGCGCCGGCAAGACCACCCTGCTCAGGATCTTGGGATGCCTGCTGACTCCCACGGCCGGAACGATGACGGTCGAGGGCCGCGACATTTCGGGCGCTGCCAATTATGTTCGCGGCCTGATAGGTTTCCTGCCGGAGGATCCTCCACTCTACAGCGAGATGAAGGTGGGCGCCTTTCTGAGCTTCGCCGCCATGATACGCGGTATTCCGCGCACAGACGTCGGCGGGCGCGTGCAGGATACCGCCCGGCGCTGCCAACTCGACAAAATGATCGACGAACGTATCGAAACGCTCTCATACGGCTACCGCAAGCGTGTCGGTATCGCCCAGGCAATTGTCCACAACCCGCCGCTGGTGATTCTGGATGAACCCATCGCCGGCCTTGACCCGGCCCAGATTGTCGAGATGCGCGAGTTGGTGCGAGGCTTGCGCGGTCAGCACACCGTGGTCATCTCCAGCCATATACTGACCGAGATCAGCCAGACCTGCGATCGTATCCTGGTCATGCAGCGTGGAAAGATGGTCGGCTCGGGCACGGAGGAAGAGCTTACCGGAGGCATGGGTAAGGAGCAGCGCCTGGCCGCGGTTGTCCGGGGCGAAAGACAGGCCGTCGAAAAGGCCCTGGCGGGCATGTCCGGAATCAGCTCGGTAGCAATTGAAGATCGTGCCGACGGCGCACTCGATTTGAGCATCGGCACCTCGGAGGACATCCGGGCCGCGCTCAGCCGGGCACTGGTACAGGGCGGGCTCGATCTGATCGAGTTCGAAAGAAAGAAAGACCAGCTCGAGGCTACCTTCCTCAGGTTGACCGGGGACAAGGAGGGCGAGCGGTGAAAAGCGTCTACCTGATTGCCCGGCGGGAGGCCCTCTCCATTCTGCGCTCACCGCAGGGGTTCATCATTGCCGCGCTGTACCTGGCGCTGGTAGGCCTGGATTTCAACCTGCGCGTTCTGGGAGGCGGCGCCAAGTACTCGGCCGACGTTTTGACCGGATTCTTCCACGAGCTATCCGGCTTCACCATGTTTTTCAGTGTCTTCATCTCCATGGGCTTGATTGCCAAGGAACGCGAAACCGGCACGTTTCCGCTGCTTCTTTCCTCGCCGGTCAAGGACTTCGAGATCATCCTGGGCAAGTTCTTCGGAGCCTATTTGTTCCTCATGCTGCTGACCCTGGTGACCGTCTACATGCCGCTTCTGGTCATGGTCAACGGCAAGGTGTCCTGGGGCCATGTCTGCGCGGGTTACCTGGGAGTGTTGCTTCTCGGGTCGGCGGTTTTAGCCATAGGTACTTTTTGCTCGTCAATGACCCGATCGCAGATCGTGGCCGTATTCCTGACATTGGGAATCGGTATGCCGCTGGTGCTGTTCTGGCTGCTTGGGCGCTTCGCCGACAAGCCGTTGAATGATATTTTCGCCTATTTAGCGATTCACAACATTCACTTCGCGCCCTTCAAGGCGGGCAAGGTTCACTTGCGCGACATCGTCTACTACTTTTCGGTGACCGCCTTTTTCCTGTTCGCGGCCACGCGTACGCTGGAGTCACGCCGATGGAGGTAGGCCGGAACAAAAAACCTGCCTGGGGTAGCCTGCGCGGTCCCCAGCTGATGATTCTTTACGTTGTAGGAATGATCGCGGTCTTCATCGGCGAGCGCCTGGTGGGTGGACATGGATTGAGCCGACTGCTGGTAAGCGGGCTTGGCGCCGTGGCCGCGCTGCTGGCTTGCTTAACCTGGATCACAGCCTGGCTGCGTTCGGAAGGAATTTCCAGGCGCATCGAACGGCTGGCGGGTCTTCTGGCGCTTGGCGGTCTCGTATCCTTGGGACTGTACCTGCTGGGATCCGATCTGATCATGGGACCCGCGCCTCTGGGTAAGGGCAATCAGGCTATCGGTCTGCGGCAATTGCTGAGCGTGGCCTGGCCGATCTTGATGATTTGCACGATCTTGCCGCTTACCTTCCTGCAGGTCAGTGCGGCCTCGATGGCCCGCGGCCGCGGAATAGAGATTGGCCGCATCCGGGCTTCGGCGCTCTCCGGTGCAGTCAGCGCGGCCTTCCTGTGCACTCTTTTCCTGGCAAACGCCATTGCCGACCGCAAGGATGTGAGCATCGATCTGAGCTACTTCAAGACCACCACGCCCAGCCAGGCCAGTCGCTCGATGATCAGCGGCCTGGACAAGGACACCCAGGCATTGCTGTTTTTCCCGGCCGCCAACGACGTTCTCGAACAGGTCAGGCCCTATTTCAAGGAGCTTACGGGATTGTCGCCCCACTTCAGCGTCTCGATTGTTGATCGTGCCTTGAACCCGGAGCTGACCCGCAAGCAGCATATTTCCAGCGACGGCACGATTCTGCTGGTCCGCGGCGAGTCCAAACAGAAGATTACGATCGGCGCCGACCTCGAACGCGCCAAGCGCAACCTGCGCAAGCTGGATTCGGAGTTTCAGAAGGCCATGTTGAAGCTGCATCGCAACAAGGATGTAGTCTACCTGATTCGCGGCCACGGCGAGCGCGGCCCGGAAAGGAGCGCGAATGACGTGCGACCGGGCATCTTGGTACTCAAGAAATTCTTGATGGCCTTGAATATGAAAGTCGAGAATCTCGGTCCGGTCGAGGGGCTGGCCAACGGAGTCCCGCCGGACGCCGCCCTGTTGCTGTGGATCGATCCGACAGCTCCGCTGTTTCCCGGCGAGGCCCAGGCCATAGAGAGCTACCTCGACGGGGGCGGGCGAATGTTGATCACCCTGGACGTCGACAGCGGCGCTGCCGCGGATCAGGTTCTGTCTTACCTGGGTCTTACCTACATCCCGGTCAAGCTGGCCAACGACAAGGCTTATATTCCTGTCGACCGCACGCAGGCCGATGTCTACAACATCGTCACAGGCTCGTTCTCCTCGCACCAGTCGGTGACGACAGTTTCCCGGGACAGTCGCCGCTTTCCGGTACTGTTTCCAACCTCCGGATATCTCGAGAAAGCCAAGACGGCGTCCAAGACAAAGCGCGTCGTTTTCACCGTTCGCTCGCTGCCAAAGACCTGGGCCGACGCGGATGGAGACATGCGGCGTTCCGCAAAAGAGCGCAGCGCGGTTTTCAATTTGGCCGCTGCGGTCAGCATGAAGGTAGAAGAAAAGCAGGCCGGCGAAAATGATCAGAAGGCAAAGAATGCCGCCGGCGCGAAGCCCGACTTGAAGCCCGCTGAAAAATCCGCGCTCAAAAAACCGGGCGAGAAGTCAAATAAGAAAACCGCCAAGAAGAAAGCGCTTCACGCCAAGAATGAAATGCGGGTCGTTGTTTTTGGAGACAGCGACGTCTTCGCCGATCGTTATCTGGGCTTTAGGGTCAGCTTCTCGGAAATCGGCGGCAACATGCAGATCCTGGCCGACGTGCTCAAGTGGTTGGCCGATGAAGAACGGGTTCCTGGGTTGCCGGCCAGCGAGGAGGACATCAAGATTGTCCACACCCGCGACGAAGACGTGGCCTGGTTTTACGGGACGGTGTTCGCGGTGCCCGTGATCATACTGCTGGTCGGCTTCGCGACGCGCTGGGGGCGCGGGCGGAAGAAGAAGAGGGTTGCCTGATGAAACCGCGCATCTCTCTGTTCGTGCACTTCGGGGCCTTGCTGGTGGCGGCAACGGCTGCCTGGTTTGTTTTCACCTCGCCGGAGGTCAAGCAGTCAAGGGGCAAAGTGGTGTTGGACTATAAGCCTGCCGATCTCACCCGCCTGGAATTTGTGACCTCACGTAAGAACGTGACGGTGACACCCCGCAAGGGCGGAGGGTTCACCTTGACGCTGAGCGAGGTTCTGCGCAAACCGGCGATCGCGAAGGAGAGCGCAGCCAAGAGCGACGGCGGCGTGCCAGATGCCGGAGTGCCTGACGGCAATGCCGGAAAGGCAGTCGATGCGGCAAAAAAGCCTCCCAAGCCACCGATGATCACCGAGAAAAAATCAAGCAGTTACCGCGCGAATTTCGAGCTCGAAAGCCAACTCGATCGACTCTTGCCGTTGTATGTTGAAAGAGACCTGGGTGAGCCGGAGGCCGACAAGCTCAAGGCCTTCGGTCTCGATGACAGCGATCGCACCTTGACCATCGAGATCGGAAAACAGAAGGCCTCCTACAGCATAGGCAAGCAGACATACGGCGGCGCAACCAACTACGTGCGCCGCTTGCCTGACGGTCCGGTCTACCTGATCTCGGCCTCGGCGCTGCGCGGCATCGATATACGGGCACCCAGGTTTCTGGAGCGACGTCTTGTGGAGATCAAGAAAAAGGACTGCGATGCCGTCGATGTCATCTCTCCAGCCTCCGGCGGGGAACGCAAGCTGCAGAAACACAAGCTCGAACACAGCGACAGGTGGGCACCGGCCGACGAGCCCGACACGACAGACTCGCTGTTCGGAACCTGGGTGGGTAGAGTATTCCGTTTAGCCGCCGACGAATATCTCGATGCAGAACCGCAGCCGGCGCCGCCGGTAGTAGCCAAGATTCGCTTCATCCGGGATGGTGGTGTGACAGACGAGGTCGTTATCGCCGGCGGGCAGGCGAAGAACGGCAAGAAGCAGTATTTTGCCCACAGCGCCTTCAGCGGGCAGTGGGTCAAACTGCAGCCGAGCGGTGCTACTGAAGTAGTCGACGACCTTACGAACATTCTCAAGCGCGACTGATAGTACGGATCCTAAGAGTGCAGTTTACGGATTCCTTTCTGGATTCTTGGTTGCACTGTTGTTATATTTCTGCAAACCGGGAAAGGATGACAGATGCACACCTGCACCCACCATTCCAATGCACGGGCCGCTTGGATCTGCTCAAAGTGCGGGGCTACTCTTTGTCCGGCCTGCGCTATTGGAGACGAGGTGCAGCGTGTTCCGATCATCAGATGTATACACTGCGGAGGCGTCTCCCAGCAGATCATGACCACCAAGGAAATCGTTCCCTACTGGGGAATGTTTGCGACTTTTCTCAAGGCGCTGTTTTGCCCCAGGGGATTGTTACAGGTGCTGGCTTTAGGCGCCGGTATGTTTTTCCTTGGATTGATGCCTCTTATCGGCTGGGCGCTGGCGCTGGGTTTGTATGCAGGATATTACTTTCTGGTCATTACCCACTTTGCCTACGGCGAGGAGAATCTTCCTGTCCCGGACGATTTCAACGACGTCTGGGATAACCTCATTTCGCCTTTCCTGCGCTTCGTAGTGGCCACTCTGATTCTCTGGGTTCCGGCGCTGCTGTACATCCACCACAAGCTGGGTTTGTTTTTTCTGCTGAGGTACCCGAACACTATGTTTCACGATCCTGTACTCGTCGTTATCGTGATATTGAGTATCGTTTATTTCCCCGGAGCGATGATTACGGCCGCCGTTTCCGAGTCGACCTTTGCCATGCTCAACCCGTTGTACGTCATCGGCATGGTGGTCCGCATCCCGGGGCAATACCTGTTGACGGTGGTCGTTTGGGGCATGATGTCCGTGGCCAACGTTTACCTGAAGGCATTCGTGGCGCTGCATCTTGTCTCTTGTAGCGGATGTTCCGTGCTTAGGACAATATTCGTGGGGGTTGTCTACCAGGGCGTCGGGCTGTTCATTCCGTTGATGACCGCCATGGTGCTTGGAAGGCTGGTTTACCAGAACCGCAAATTGCTGGGCTTTGGCCACCCGAGAGATCTCCTGGAACCCGAGTTTCCGAACGCCAAACCACGGGGTACTGCTCCCGAAGGAGGTTGGGAAAAGCCGCGGGTGGTCGAACCGCTGAAGCCGATATCCCTTGATCCTGAAGAACCAGAAGAACTCAAGGCAGCGAGGACGGAGCCTGTCGCGTCGTTCTCCCCCCAGGATCCCTCGAGCGCACTGCGCGCGGCCCTTCAGGCATCGGATATTGAACAGGTGACACGGGCCTACAGCGAGTTGATCGCGGCGGGCGGAATGCCGGATCTCGATCCGCCGCTGGAGATGCGGCTGGCCAACATACTCGATCGCTCCGGGGATTCGCTGGGGGCGGCCCACGCTTGCCGGCGCGCCGCCGCGCGCGATGCCGGAGGCCCGCTTGCCGCCAGGGCCATCTTCAGCGCCGCTCGACTGCTCACAGAGAAACTCGGCGACCGCGAACAAGGCGTTGCAATGTACCGTTACCTGGTGGAAAATTTCCCCGCAGATCCATTGGCCGATCGGGCCCGCGAGATGCTACGCCGTCTGGGTGTCTGAAGCAGAATCCGGCTTCACTGTTTGGTTTTCTCGTCGTATCCTATCGAGATCAGTTTCAACTCCACCGGTTCGGGGGTTGATACCTGGCACGAAAAGACCAGTTCGACCTCCGCCGCGCATCGACCGGCGCCTTGCTCGCGGTCTGCCCACCAGCGCTCCAGCACGAGTGCCTTGTGGCCGCGCAGGCCCGAGGGCGGCTGGTCTTCGGCCGAGTATTTCAGTGTGGGCACCAGCCAGTGGGTCTTGCCCTTCTCGTCGTCTACGACCACGGCCAGCGTGTCCATCTGGGTCGCGCTCGGCGAATCCAGTCTGAAAGGATTCAAAGGGCTTGTGTGAATCAGGGCGAAACGCGGCTTCAGACCGGCGTCCTCCAGGACGCGAAAAGCCAGCGCCGACCAGGAGCCGGCGCTGCCGTACCTCTTGCGGGCGGTTTTGCTGGCCGGTTCAGTCGGCATCCAGCGCAGCCAGGACGGGTGTGGGTCGGGCACTACCTTGACCCGCTCGTACATCCACTCGGCCGTGGCCAGGACGCGGCGAGCCTTTTGATCATCCTTTACCGGAGTTACCAGGAAAGGATTCACTTTCTTGCGGCCGGCTACCTTGCCGGACCTGGCCATCCAAAGGGCGGTGCGAAAGATTCGTCCGCGCAGGTTTTTCCAGCCCGGGCAACGCGGGCTGAGCGTCGCGTAAGGCAGGCGCTCTTTCGAGATCGGCATTAGCGGCTTTCGCAGTTCGAAGACCATCGGGTAGGCCTTGGGCTCGCTTGTAAGCTTGACGCCGCCTGAAGCATCGACCAACTGCGCGTCCATGTCGGGGCGGAATTCGTCGTCTTTGTGACCGAAGCTGACTTTCGAGCGCAAGACGCAGAAGCGATCGCTGCCGAAAGTCCACTTGAGCTGGTCGGGACCCGAGATCGGACGGATGATCTCGACTATGTCACCAACCACAAGCGGCCCGATCCTGAAGGTTGTCTCGCGTGGAAATCCGTTTTCACATGGCCAGTCGACCAGCGGCACCGTCCGTGTTGCCTGGACGTTGATTTTTTTGGGAGTACCGTCGCCCATCCATGTGTGGACTTCGACCGGCGGCACGTTCTCACGGTAATGTATGACTCTGAAGTTGGAGGCGCTCACGGCGCCTTTTTTGGAAAGAATCTTCATCACGCTGCGCCTGACGGTCATGCGCTTGGTCGGCGCCGCGGTGATCGAGCCACCGCCTTCCTCCCCCACCAGCAAGTACGAGGTCGGATCGTAGCCGCCGCCCCAGTAATCGTCGTAACGCTCGTCCAGATAGACCAGCACACCAGGGCCTTCGGAGCAGCGCTGAGTGAAACCGGCCTCCACCTGCTCGAGCGCCACCTGCGGAAAATGCCTGGCGCAGCCGCAGACAGATCCCAGGACCACTGAAAATACTATTGCGATTGACATGCGCGACATGAAAAAATCTCCTTCCTTGGCCTCGCAAGTTGTCCCGTTAGCATCATTCACGTGGAAGCGTGGTTGTCAAGGGTCGAGTTTTCGTATTCGCGCCTTCGCTGCTTGACAATACACAGGGCATGTGGGAGCGTTTTTTTAGGAAGGGGGCTGCAGATGGACGGGGTGATGGTATTCACTGCTACCAAGGCAAAAGAGCGTGAGGGAATTGGCGAGCGCGTCACGGACTGGTTGCGCTCCGAACCGGAGAAGAACGTCAAGGACGTCACTGTCACGCAGTCCAGCGATGACGAATTTCACTGTCTGACGATTACCATCTTGTATAGCACAATCGAAAGCTGAGTCCGGCTGACTTTTTCGGCCGTACCTGTTCTTTATCGGATTTCAGGGTGATGATCGCCGTAATCAGCCTGATCGTGCTGGCCTTCTTGCTGTTGCTTTCTTCGCTCGTCACACTTGGTTTGACCAGAGTGCCGGTGGTAAGGACTCCCGTCGTACACCTGACAAAAATTGTGTCGGCTTCAGGCGCGGGTAAGGGGCAGCTGATCGTAGACGCCGGCTGCGCCGACGGGAGGACGCTGGTCATGCTGTGCAAGCTTTGCGGCGCGAGCGGGCGGGGCTACGAGATGAACGCCCCGGTTGCCCTGGCAGGCAAACTACGGGCTTTGTTTTCCGGTCGGGGACTGAAGGTGAAAGTATACCTGCGTGATTTTTTTCGTTGCGATCTTGATGATGTCGATGTCGTCTACTGCTTCCTGATGCCGGGCGTAATGGAACGGGTGGCCGATAAGTGTACACAGGAGATGCATAAAGGCGCATGCCTGGTTTCATTTATGTGGGAGGTACCCGGATGTATCCCCGAAAAGACGCTATTACTGGGTGCCAGGGCCGATCCCTTGTATGTCTATCGGATGCCTGTAAAAAGCGCTAAGCAAGCCGATCCGGTCGACCAGAAGCTCGGTGAAAAACTTGACGGGTCAGATAGCTGAGGCTATCGTCTAAGCATGAACGGAGCGACTGGCAACGCCGGAAAGTGAGACGGTACGCGGCTTTTGCGTTGCCACGCCTGCCACAAGGAGGGTTCGATGGGCTCGGGCACTAAACAGAAGACTACAACCAGGAAAAAATCCTCGAAAAAGATTCGCCAGGGCCTCGAACAGATGAGTTCTCGCCAGGCCAACGTGATTAAAATGCGTCACGGGCTTTCTGAAAAGTTGTCCGCCGCCGTGGGCGATCCTCCGGCCGGCTGCGATGCGGAGACCGTCAGGCGGGTCAGATCTGTCGAAAAACTGGTTCTAAATCGGGCCCGCGGCATTGAACCCGACGAGCCGAAAAAGAGCATCAAGGACAAGATCATAAAGACCCTCAAGCGCAAAAGCTGACCACCGCGGGTTTTGCGGCACCTGGTTCGCAATGGTGCCTTATCAGTAAATTTCTTTTCCAAATGAACGCTTTTCAGGTTAGCGTGGGCACTGCAAGCCGCTCGTTGTGCGCATGCCGCTATTTCGTTGACACTGCGGGAAGTTGGCGTAAAATCGGGTGATTCGCCTGCTAGAGAATCGAGGAGGTTAGATAGTGCCGCAGGAAAACGCTGGAAGTCGCCTGCCTGCCAAACTCACCATCTGGGTGTCGGGCCTCTGGATTTTCATCACGGTTTTCTCGTACATTTTTACTCGTTTCATCTTTCCTCTAGACGCCGAACAAGAAGTTGCTTTTGGTGTAACGCTCTGGGCCGGCGCAGCCGTCTTTTGCGGCGCGTGTATCTTCCTGTTGCGGGTTGCCCTGCGTCCTCTGCTTAGTTTCATATCTTCATGCGCGGATGGCCGCCAGGTCAGCGATGCTGACCTCGAACGTTCGGCCCGTACCGCCAGAAATCTGCACTTGAAGGCCGGCTTGGCGGGATTGATCGGGCCGGTGGCCATGATGCTTCTGGTTGCCGCTGTCCTGCAAACCCACCATCTTTACTTTTTGATGCTCGGGTTGTTTGACGCCCTCTTCCTGGCATCGATCCTTTTTCTACTGACCCAAAAATGGATAGCCGGTTTACAGGAAATCGTCGCCAGTCACCGTCAGGAAGGAGTTCTTGGCGGTCGGGTCATTTCGCTGAAACTGAAGCTCGTGATACTCGGGTTTTCGCTGGCATCGGTTCCAACGTTGATGGTGGGCAGCATGAGCTTCTTCACCGCCAACCGTCTGCTGGGCGGTGAAATGGGCCGCAATTTGGCGGAGAAACTGGTCTATGTAAACAACGATGTCGGCTCGTTGATCTTGTCTGGCCTTGGAAGGGTCGAGATCGAGAACTACCTGTCCGATGAGGCCGAAAAGCTGGGCCCGGGATCATACATTCATTTCGGCAAGCCGAAAGGCGATTTCTATCGCTCCGCTCAGGCCAAGCCTCTTCCTCCCGACGTTTTCAAGAATGTAATCGAGGCCGGTAAAAATCGAAAGGTTGGCACGCTCGAAGATCCTTCGTCGGGGCGGGTTTATTCCTACGCCTTTTCGAAGGACGGCAACTGGGTTTCGATTGCGCCGATTCAGGCCGAGTTGCTCAGCCAGACAACTCGCGACCTGTTGTTTCTGATCCTTGTGACCACGCTTTGTTCCATGCTGATTGCCGCCGTGGTCGGATACTTTTTCGCCGACAATATAGGCGCTTTGATCAAGCGCATGGCGGCACTGACCAGGGACGTGGCGCGCGGTGAGCTTTCACACGAGATAAGGGTTATCAGCGACGATGAGATCGGAATTCTCGGCGACAGCCTGCACATGATGGTTGATAACCTGAGGCAGATGGTACGCGACGTCGCCGAGTTGGCAAGCCAGATTGCCTCTACTTGCAACCAGCTACTGGTCAAGGCTTCGGCTATTTCCACCGGCGCCGAAGTCCAGTCGCAGTCGGTTCACGAGACATCCGATTCGATCAAGGACATGAACGCCAACATCCAGTCGGCCTCAGACAACTTGCAAGCACTGGCCCAGTCATCCCAGGAGACTTCCGAGGCGGCCAGGAAAGTCGGTGAGAGTTTCAACCTGATGTTGGCCGAGACGCTCGGATTGCAGGAGACGGTCGAACGGACGGGAGAGATCGTCAAAACGATGGGATCATCGGTCAACGAAGTGACAAGCAATATTAAAGAACTGAGTCAGGGCGCCGAACGTTCGGCAATGTCGATGGCGCAAATGGATCGCTCGATCTCCGAGGTCTCCAAGAGCGCCGCCGATACCGCCCAGATAGCCCGAAAAGCCATCGAGGTCGCCCAGGAAGGTGCAGTGGCCGTGCGTCGCACGATCGAGGGCATGGATCGTATCGTCAGTTCCAATCGCGATGCATCGAGCGTGATCGTGGGCTTGGGAAACCGGATCGAAGCCATCGGCAGCATCCTGGGTGTGATTGACGAGATTGCCGACCAGACCAACCTGCTGGCCTTGAACGCTGCAATCATTGCGGCCCAGGCCGGAGAACACGGGCGTGGATTCGCAGTCGTGGCCGATGAGATCCGCTCACTGGCCGAACGAACCGGGTCCTCGACGCGTGAGATTGCACAAATGATCAGCGATATCCAGGAAACCTCCGAGGAAGCCATTAAGGTCATGCGCGGCGGCGGGGCCACGGTCAACGAGGGCGTTTCTCTGGCCAAGCAGGCGGGTGACGCCTTGAACCAGATTCTTCTGAGCTTTCAGAAGGCGGCCGAGAACGTCGAATCCATCGCGGGCAACACCGAGGGTCAATCCCGCTCATCGGAGGAAGTGGCCAGTGAGATTGCCAACGTGGCTGAAATGGCCGGACGCATTTCCGAGGCCGCAGCCCGGCAGTCGCGTGCCGGAGACGATCTCCAGGGCGCTTTCAGGGAAACTTTGAAGACCAGCCAGTCGTTGGGAAAGATAGTCAACCAGCAGGCGCAGGAAAACCGTCAGGCCATCGCGGCGGTGGCAGAGATGAACGAAGCCACCACTCGCGCAAATCAGGCCATCCTCGATCAGTCAAAGGTTTCCGACGGCATCCTTAGGGCCGTCGAGCAGATCCGCGAGATCGCCAAGAACCATGCCAAGGCTTCACTGGAGATGGGCGAGGCGACACAGACGCTGGCGGAGAAGAGTGCCCGGCTCAAAGAGGAAATCAGCGAGTTCAATGTATGATCCGACGACTGTCGTAGGCCCATTCCGCGGCTCGATGCACGACGGGTTGCAGCGCGCGCACTTGCCTCTGCTTTTTTTGATCTTGTTCACATCCGTCCCTTTTGGTTGCGCGAGTTTGGGTTCGCCTCAAGGCGGGATGCGACAGACGGCAAACCGTGAGGCCGGAGCGGACGATACGTCCGGCGTACGCCAGGTCACAACCTACTTGGCCGACGAACTGTCCCCACGCCTGACTCCCGGGGGCGATCTGGTCTACGTATCCAACCAGGGCGGCAACCGAGACATATGGATTCGCCCTGCGAATGGCGGTCTGCCGCGCAGGCTGACAGATCACTCGGCGGACGACTTCGACCCGGCGCTGTCGCCCGATGGAATTTCGATCGCCTTTGCTTCCCGGCGCCTGGACGCCAAGGGCGATATTTTCATCATGAGGCTCGACGGATCCGGAGCCAGGCGGCTTAGCAACAGGGACTATGCCGACCGGCAACCGGTTTTTCTGTCGGCCGGCCGATTGGCCTTCACCCGGATGCTGAAAGACGGCAGCGAGGCGATATTCACAATCGATCTGGTCAGCGGGAATATTGAACGTCTGTGCTCGCATCCGGGATTCGATCCGGCTCCGTCAGCGGACGGACGCTTTTTAGCTTTTACCTCGCTGGACAGGAACGAATCGACAACCCGCGCCTGTATCCGGGTACACAGGCTCTCGGATGGAAGGGAGGAGTCACTGACCGGTTGCCGGAGACCGGAGGGTTTTGCTGCCTGGGCCACACGATCGGGGCAAGCATGGGTGGTCTTCTCGCGTTTCGCGGATGACACAAATGCCGACGGCAAGATCGATGTCGACGACCGGCCGTCAATCTGGAAAGTGAGCTTTGCAGACTTCGAAGGAAAACGACTTCGGGTGGAAAAACTGCAGCCTCTCACGCCGGGCACTTCGGCCGACATAATGCCCGTTGTCCATGGGGATAGAGTCTACTATGCGTCAAGGAACGAGGCGGATCTCGACATCTGGTCGGTACCGCTGACAGGCGCTGCGCCGCCGTCGAGTTGCGGCGCGGCCATCGAACTGACCGGGAAACTCGACTCGGAGCTCGACCGTTTATTTGTTCTGCGGCGGGCGGCGGTGGAAAATCCCGGGACGAGTGACTCCAGACGCTGCTTGCTCGAGGAGGCCGACACTCTTCTGGACTGGGGCAGGTATACACAAGCCGCCGAAGCATATGCCGGTCTGGCGAGGGAGGCGAGGCGCGACGATATTCGCGGACAAGCTCTTCTGGGACACATTGCTGCCAGCATGGAAGAAAGGCTCCCGCTGGGCATGAGCCCTACCAGGCAGGAGGAAAATCGTCCACTGGCCGCCAGCCTGATCGCAAGCCTGAAAGACACCGGAGCCGATCCCGAGTCGAAAGAATTGGTTCGCGCCGACATCCTGCGACGGGTGGGAAGATTCTCGGAGGCGCTCGATGCGCTGCGGATACCGCTTGCCTCAGGGCGGAAAGATCTGGTTGCCCGAGCCTACGGGCTTTCCGGCGATGTCCTGGCGACCCTGGGGGCTGACAATGACTCTCTTGGGAACTATCTACGAATACTCGAGATGCGAGCAGTCTCACACAAGGTGCAGTTGGACGCCGCCAGGCGTACCATCGCCCTTGTGCGAAGGGGGCACCAGTCGGGGTTGATAGCCGAGGATCCCATCGAGCGCCTGGAGGCTATCGTCGCCGCCTGGCCGAATCTGCCGGTTTTACCTGCACTGGCTCGTTTGGAAATCGCCGACTTGCATCTTGGGGCGAAGAACACCAGGCTGGCCCGCAACTCGTATCGCATGGCCGCGAAGCTTTCCGGCGATGTTGAGCAAATAGCCACGCGGGCGCTTCTGAGTCTTTCTAAAATGGCCGAGGCGGATGGTGATCTGGCCGAGGCCTTGGACGATGCCAACGAGCTATTCGAGCGCTTCCCCGCGCTACCCAGGGTGCGCGGCCTTGCCAGGAGGCGAATCAAGAGTCTGGCCGGCAGGCATGCGCGCGATCTCGTGCACAAGGGCGAGATCGGCATGGCCATCAAGGTGTATCGCAAGCTGATAAGCCAGCAAGCAGACGACATCGTGGCGCACCGGCGGCTGATGGAGTTGATGGCCGGGCTCGGCCGGGCCGCTGAGGTGGTGGAGGATTATCGGGCCGCACTCGACCTGCGGCCGGACGATGCTCTTTCACTGTATCTATATGGATTGGCGCTGACATACGATGATCCACCGAAAAATTTTTATAAGGCGCGCGATTTGATCGAACGTTCGCTGTCGCTCAATTCACAGGCGCCATTTGCCCAGCAGACTCTTGGTTGGATCGATGAACAATTGGCCAGGTTGGAAGCTGACGAAGAATGGCTTCACCGTGCTGCAGATGAGTACCTGGCCGCCTTGAGCCTTCTGGACGCCAAGAGCGATCCCAGGGCCGAGGCGGATCTGCTGCTCAACCTGGGCAACGTCCATTACGCGCTGGGTAACCAGCGCCAAGCATATACTTTCTATGACTCGAGAGAGAAAAAAAACATATCTTTCATGAACGAGGAACGGCAGCTCGTGTTTCTCGAACAGTATGCGCGCTCGGCGCTGCTGTCTGATCATCTCGACCAGGCCATCGACTCCTTTTCGCAGGCGGGCAAGTTGGCCGTAAAGCTCGGCCGTAAAAAACGCTTGCCTTGGCTGGTGGCCGGACAGGCGGCCGCCTACCAGTTGGCGCGCAAGTTCGGCCCGGCCGCCGAGACCTTTAGCCGCGCCTGCGGTCTTTACGCGCTGGGCAAAGACAACAGGAGATTGGCATCATGCAGGCGCAACGTGGCTTATAACCTCTACATGGACGGCAAGAAGAAGGAGGCCGCCCGGGAGTTCATCCTGGCTGAAAAGCTGTTTGAAAAGTTTGCAGGCAAAGGCGAAGGTGACGACAGTAGCGTTTCCATCAGCCTGGCGGGATCCGCATCCAGGGCTGCTCATGGCTTCGACCGCGCCGGAGAGTTGAATTTTGTGCGCACGTTTCTGGGGCGCATTTTTCTTCAATCGGGAGACCTGAATCGGGCGCTTGCAACACTGCAGAAAAAGGCGGCCCTGCTTCAGGGACGAGTGGCGCGCAAGAATAACCTCGACCTGCTGCTGGACCTGTCACTGGCGACCAATCAGCTCGGCTCGTTGTTCGTAGACCTTTGTCAGCCGGAAAAGGCAGCCGCTCTTTTTGATAAGGCCGCGAGACAGGCGCAAGGCATTTCCAATTCGCGCGGACAAGCACTCAACATCATCAACCGCTTGGATCTACTGCTGGCCGGGATGGTAGTCGCGGATCCCAGAGAACTCGTCGACCTGTTGCGACAGGCTTTAATCGTCGCCCGGCAAACGGAATCGAAAGCCGGCCTGAAAGTGCGCCTGCAAAACGCTCTGGGGGCCGCCTGGGCGGCCGTGGCCGATACGAGTGCGCCCGCCGGAGAGACTCGCTCGTTATCCTTCAGCGACAGATACACAAGAACGCTCGATGAACTTGGCGCCGCTGTTGCGGCCTTGCAACATTCGGCCGATGCTTTCGAAGGGGCGCAAAAAGAGGCCTTGCTGGTGCCCGGTCGTGCCGGAGCGCGGCTCGGGGCCGTCGCAGGTTGGAACCTGGCGCAGGTTCTCGATCGCCTGGGAAAGACGGATGAAGCCCGGAAAACCAGGCAGACCGTTCGCAAGCTGGCGGCCGACCTGGCTTTGCTCGGGATCGAATGGAGAATAGGAGCGACCAATTCCGATCCGGGCTTTAGGCTTGAATCCTTGTTGCGCCTACCGCCTTCAATCGCCGGAACAGACCAGGACATCATGGCGGCCAAAGATCGGGAGATTCTCTTCGAACAGCTGATCTCAAAAGCGGCCGATCGAAACTCTGCGGGAGAGGCGCTCGTTTTGGTCGAGCGGCTTTTTGCCAGACGACGCCTGGCCGGCGTGCGCGCGGGAGATCTCAAGCCGCAAGAACCGGATGAGCGTGACTTTCTGGAAGGTTTGAAAAAGCGCACAGGCATTCTCGAAAAAGCCATGATCGAACTTACCTCGAGCGACACACAGGAAGAAAAGCAGTTGAAGAAGCACGAAGTCAGTCGAGCTCTGGACTCATTGGTTCGCTTTAGAGATTCCGGCGGTAAGCCGAGTGAGGCACTGCGGGCGTTGTTTGCCGCCAAGGTTGCTGAGCCCGAAAAACTTTCGGCGATCCTGGAGCCGGGTGAGGCGATCATCGAGAGCTTCGCTCTTCGAGAAAGCTTGTTGCTGTTCTGGATCGACAGGCAGGGAGTCTCGCTCGTGAAACTACCGCTAGGTCGTGCCGAGATACAGCGGGAGGTGGCGGCCATCGAGGGCTCGGATTCGGCAAGAGCCGCCGAGGCCCGTGGGCGTCTGAGCAAGTGGATCATTGAACCGCTTGGCAAGAGGCTTGGTAAGATCGAATGTCTGATTGTAGTGAGCAACGATCTCAAGCTGCCGTTGGAATGGTTGATCTACTCGGGCAAGACACTGGCCGCCGGTCTTCCGGTCTCTCACCTTTACATGGCATCCAGCCTGCAAGTGCTGCGCACTATGCGCAACTTTAATTTCCGGCGCGCCATGTGGATCGGCGCCAAGGGCCGCCTAAGCGAGGAGATCGGCAAGCAGATCGAAAAGATTTTTGGATCGCTCGAGTTCGAACCCCGGGTCGGAAAAGCGGTCGAGTCAGCGGGTGATTGCGGTCTAGTGGTTTGGTCGGTTCCGGCGACGATCGACCCGCTGCGTCCGCTTTTGTCGAGCTTGGATCCGGACGCCGAAATCGGCTCGCTGGGCGGCCTCTCATTAGGTGGGTTGGCTTCGCATCGAAGCAGAACCGGTTTGTGGGTCATGACCGGAAAGGGGCTGGACCTTGGAATCGGGCAAGTAGGATCGGGCCTTGAACAAGCCATGTTCGGTGCCCGGGTGCCCGCCATGCTGATCGATCCCGGCGCCGCAAATGGGGGTCTTCCGGCGACGGTGCTTAGGCGAACGGTGGCCGGACTGGTCGAGCACGGCCCCGCGCGTGCTTTGGCGCGCGCTTTGGCGCAGAGCCTGGACGAAGTCGACCAGCCGGCTTCGGCATGGCGCGATTTAATCGCCCTGCAACTCTGGGGTGATCCTGGATTGGAGGCCGCCGGGCGTAAACGTTGCGCTGAGTCGGCCCTGGCCGGGGCGATCCAGGAGGCCATGAGCGCTTACCGGAAAAAGGAATGGGCCCAATCGTTGTCAGCTTTTCTAGAAGTGCGCACGCTGGCCGGGTATCTGAAACAGAAGAACGTCATGCCTGTCGTCGAAAAGGGCATCGTAACCAGCGCATTCAATCTCTCCCGCTTCGACCTGGCTATCGAGCACGAGCGAAACATTCTCGAACAGGCGCGGTCGTCTGGCGACAAGTTGCTCGTCGCTCGCGCCGAGCAGTTCATCGGGGTCATAGAGTCGCGCGCCGGTAAGCACCAGGAAGCGGTTGGATGGCTTTCGAAGGCGGTGGCCGACTTCGACGCGGCCAAATCTCCGGCCGACGCGGCCCAGGCGACTGCTACCTTGGCGCTGGCGCTGGATGCCTCGGCCGACTACGAGAAGTCGCTGAATGCGGCCAGGAATGCGTTGAAAAGATTCGAAGCCCAGAAAAATGAGCAACAAGCGCTGCGAATGACGAGGTTTGCAGGCAGCATATATCTCAAGCGGCTCAACATGGCGGCCACCGCCAGAGATTGGTTTGCCCAAGCGCGTGGCATGGCTGCAAAGGCGGGTCGCAAGGAGGTCGAGGCGTCGGTGCTTCTCGATCTGGCGCGCACGGAACTGGCTGCCGGCGCCTACGAGGAGGCGCTCGGATTGGCTAGGTCAGCCGGGAGTGCTTACCGGAAACTTTCGGATGAACGCGGACAGGCGGAAGCGCTTCTCGAGCAGGCCAAGGGCCTGTGGTATCTGGGTGAGTACAGCCGTGCCACCGAGGCCAAGCGGCGGGCGCTGCGCCTTACGGAATCCGGCACAGACGTGCGCTTGGGAATCATGGCGCGTTCGCTGGGCGGACTGATCGCGATGAGCATGGGCGATCTGGACTCTGCCGCCAAGGCGCTTAGCGAGTCGCTCGAAAGGGCACGCAAGGCCGAGTTGCCCGACGAGGAAGCCGTTCAGCTCAACAATCTGGGCATCGTATTCCGCGAGAAGGGCATGTATCAAAAGGCGCTGACCCTGTTCAAGAAAGCCATGGAGATCGACACCAGCCTGAAGAGTCCTCTCGGTCTGGCATATGATTTCCGGAACATCGGGATCGTCGAGCAGATGCTGGGGCGACTGGATCCGGCCGGCCGACACCTGTCCCGGGCTCTCGAGCTGACGCGTAAGATCGGCGACAGGTTCAACGAAGTTAAGATCCTGTATGGCTTGGCCCGCCTCGAGATACTCGAGGAAAAACTCGCTTTGGCTCTCGATCATGCCAAGGCGGCTCACGATTTAGCCGATAGGTTGGGACTGAAAGAAGTCGTCTGGCGGGCCTTGCGAACCATGGGGGAGATCGCCCGGCGGCGAGGCGATCTCGACCGGGCCAGGCTTCATTTCGCGGGATCGATAGCGCTGGTCGAGAAGATGCGCGCCAGTTTGAAGATAGAGCGCATACGCAGCGGCTTTCTCGACGACAAGTACGCACTCTACAGCGATATGATCCACTTGCTTCTCGAAAGGGGAGAGGTCGTGGATGCCTTTGCCTACTCGGAGCGCTCTCGTGCCAGGGAGTTTCTCGACCTGCTGTCGAACAGGCGCATTGCCGTGGGCCGGCCGACTGCGAGAGAACTGCTGGCCGAGGTCAGGAAGCGCCAGGACCGGCTTGCCCGCCTGGACGAGGATGTACGCCGCTTGAAAGGCGATCGAGAGGCGAAGGCACTGGGTGATCAGGCCGAGGCCCAGCGCGAATTCGATCAGGCGCTGGCACGGCTGCGGAGACATGACCCGGGTCTGGTCGACTTCGTGCGCGTCGAGACGGCGGGTGCGGACGAGGTGCGCTCCATGCTGCCGAAAAGCGTGGCACTGCTTTCGTACTATGTGACCGAAAAGGACACGCTTGTATGGTTGATCCGATCTGATCGGATAGTCACTCGGCAAATCGACATCTCCAGGACTCGGCTGGCGGAGCGGGTTGCCAGATTACGACGGCTGATGGAGGGTTTCTCGCCGGTTGACGACGAGCTTGGCGATCTGTACGACTTGCTGGTGCGGCCGTTGGAAAACGAGTTGGAGGGGATAAACGTCGTCGGCATACTGCCGCACGATTCGCTCAACTACTTGCCCTTCGCGGCCTTGAAACCGGACAAGACGAGCTATTTCGCCGATCGGGTGCGCCTGTTCGAAAGCCCGTCGGCCAGCGTCTTGCGACTTCTGATCGAGAGCGCGCAGGACAAGATGGGACCCGCAGGTTCACTGGTGGCGTTTGGAGATCCGGCCTTGCCGGGCCTGCCCGACGATCTGCCTTTCGCCGCCAAGGAAGCCCGGGCAGTGGCCTTCGAGCGCTCGGGCGGCCGAGTATTCGTCGGCCAGGCCGCGACCGAGGCCGAACTGCGCAGCACCGCGCCTACCAGCGAGATAGTCCACCTGGCATGTCACGGCGATTACCGTCCAGCCAATCCCCTGTCGAGCGCGCTTCTTCTGGCGCCGGGCCAGGACCAGGACGGCCGCCTAACGGCTCGCGAAGTGCTTTCGATGTCGCTGTCGGCCAGGTTGGTCGTGCTTTCGGCTTGCCGAACGGCGCTCGGCAAGATAAGCGCCGGGGACGAGATAGTCGGGCTGGTCCGGGCCTTTCTGGCCGCCGGTGCGCAGAAAGTTCTGGCCTCGTTGTGGCGTGTCTCAGACGTGGCAAGCGCCATGCTGATGAAACGTTTCTACCGCAACCTCAGGACCCAGACCGCTCTTGAAGCCCTCTACCGCGCCCAGCAGGTTGTCCGCCGCTACTTCCCACACCCGGCCTACTGGGCGGGATTCATCTTGACCGGAGCTTGGTGAACAGCCAGCCCGGCCCACAGGTTCTGAAGATTGAAAAGCTTCGGCGATTTCCACCTTGCTTAGGCGATGCTCATGATTCGTTGCCGAGGTAACGCTTGATCGACGCGGCCAGCTCGTCGATCTTTTCCTGGCTGTCGTATGGAGGAAGGAGTTCCAGGCGCGGGCCCCGGCGGCCTTCCGCGGGGCCGGGCTTGAGCACCCCGCGATCGGCGAAAGCCAGTATGGCGTTCTTGATGGCTTCACGGTTGATAGACTCGAACAACTCAATCTCACCCCGGGCGAACAGGCGTCGGCCGACGCTCAAGGTGCGGGAAAGGAAGTCTTTTTGCGGTTGAGGGCCCGCAAGCAGATTCGAGAGGCTGCCGGCCGCCAGCGCGTAGCTCTCGATGTAGTGTTCGATTACGGCCTTGAAGATGGCGCGCTTGTCTTTGGCTTCGGCCGGTTTTACCACGAAACCGTTCTCTTCACGCACCGCTCCCTCGCGCTCGAGTTCGGCCAATGCGCCGCGCACCACATCCTCGAAATCCCGTTCTGAACGGAATAGGAACTCGAACTTGAACAAGCGCGAGAGTTCCCGGATGCGCGGTGCCAGCGCATCGAAGGGAACCGCTTCCACCGAGAACGACTCTAGCGCCATTGTAAAGATGCTGGCCGGCACGAAATGATGGATGATGTTGTTGCGATAGTAGTCGAGGGCCAGTCGCTTGCGTTCGACCGTCGAGTAGATCAACTCCTGGCCGGTGTGACGCATCGAGATCAATCCGTCGCGGGCGAAGCGGGCAGCCGATTCCGCCAGGCCGCGCGGAAAATCATCGAGCGTCGTCGAAAAGCGCTGGTGACCGCTGGTCCGGATCCAGTCGGCCACCCAGTGGGCGCGTTCCTCTAGATCGCCCTGGCTCATGCCTCGCCGGCGGTGGGTCAGAAGCGCGAAGGCCAGAAGCGCCGACGGCGTAACCGTGTGAACCTGGTTGATGCGGTACAGGACTCGGAAGGCTATTTCCTGCACCAGTGAGCGGTGTTCTTCTTCACTCATCGATTCGGCGACCAGTCCGCGCCGACGCATGTGCTCGACCAGAGATATGGGATCGGCCACTTGCACGTAGATCTTGCCGTACTTGGACTTGAGGTGACTGGATGACTTTACCAGGCTGGCGACATCTTCTTTCTCTTTATCCGCGCCGGAGAGTTCTTTAACGTAGGATCCGCTCTCGACGATCTTCTCGTAGTCGATCGAGATCGGGATGAACTGGATATCGTTGCTGGCTCCTTCCTGGAAAGCCTCGATCAGCCAGGAAAGGATGCCGAATCGTGGGCTGAGCAGCTTGCCGGTGCGGCTGCGAGTGCCCTCGATGAAGAACTCGATCGGGAATCCTTCTGCCATTACATAGCGAAGGTAAGTCCTGAAAACCGTCGGGTAGAGTTTGTCTCCCTTGAACGAGCGCCGCAGGAAGAAAGCGCCCGAATGCCGAAAAATCGGACCCATCGGCCAAAAAGTCAGGTTGATGCCCGCCGCGATATGCGGCATGGGAATGGCATACTTGAGACACAACTGGCTGAGAATCAGGTAGTCGACGTGGCTCTTGTGGCTGGGACAGAAGATAACAGGCGATTTACGCACCGCGGCCCGGATTTTCTCGAAGTCATCCTCGTTGACCACTATGCCTTCGTACATGCGCCGCCAGATGAAGTTCAGCGCCTTGTCGAACATGATCGGCCAGCGGATCCTGGGCTCGGCCGCGATCTCGTCCAGGAGATCATATGCTTTCTTGCGCAAGGCCTCGGCCCTGGCACTGTCGCCATCGCCCTGAGCGGCTATCTCTTCTTCGATCTTCGGATCCTGGAGAATGATTTTTTTAAACTCCGCCGGGGGGCGGATCCTGGGGCCGGTAACGTCGAAAACCTCGAGTGACAGGTCCCGATCGAGCCGCAGTCGCAAGGCTTCGGTTTGCTTTGCGATATTCGCGGTGGGCTGCTCGGCAAGGAAATCTTTCAAGTTGATCGGTTCGGCCACTTTGACGAATGTATTGCGGAAGTTGCTGAGCAAGACGAACAACGAGCGCAGGAATCCTGGAGATTCCTGCATTCCGAAAACGGCGTCGGTCAGAACCTTGGATTCCTTTTCCGGGTGGATGTTCCAGAACACCAGATTTGGAACGAGATAGATGGGTCGCTCCTGTGTCTGCTGGGCCGAGACCAGAGTTTCGAGCAGTTTCTCGTCGCCGTCTTGCTCCGGGCTGGTAATGGTTGCCGGTCGGTCGAGAAACAGCATGGCGGTGCCGTGCCGCCTGAGCACGGCTGTAAGTTGTTTCCGCGAAAGGTGTTCGCCGTCCTCATCGAGATCTTTTTCGCTTTCGTCGCCCAGGGTGCGCATACGTTCGAGCAGTCGACCGATGGGCTGCAAAAGAGTCGGGTCGACACCGTTGACGAAGCTTGCCAGCGGCAACCCGTTGCGGTTGCAAATGTAGTTCAGGTACAAAAAGTGGAGCAGGTTGGCCGAGCGGGACAGGTAGATGATATCACCCTTGGCGGCAAGCTCGCGAATGCGTTCGATGGCCTGTTCGGGGAACCGAATCGGGTTGAAATAGCGGGCAAAGAACGAACGCAGGAACGGGCCGTACTGATCGTGCATGGCCAGAGGCTGTAAAACAGTCTTCACTTGGCGGCTTTCATCGCTGCCCATATTGCAGCTCTCCTGGCTCCGATCCCGGAGACATGAATACAGCAGGAAGATCCAAGGTTTCGATGAAGTAGTCAAGTGTTTCGGGTCACTGGTGTTGAAACGCGGACCCGGCTGGAATATCATTTGCCGCCATTTCAATACCGCTCAGGAGGAACTTCGATGGGCAAGAAAACAAAGATACTAACGGCCGTGATTGCCGGAGCCTTTCTGGCTGTCTGTTTGCAGATCGGAGTCGAGGTCCTGGCGGCTGAAAGCGACGACGTTCCGGCGCCGCCCGAAGACATCAAGACTGCGCCCAAGAAATGGGAACCTTTGGAGTTTGCCCAGACGGTGCCCGTGGAGTGGGGGACGGTCATCTCGATCAACCGCGTCGAAAAGGGCGGCGAGTCGTACACTTTCTGGTTCCTGAGCACCGACGGGACGCTCAGGGGCGTCACCACCCGGGAGTTCACCGGTCCGAACCGGGCCAGCTTCTTTCCCGAGGTGTACGTGATTCACAGGCGCTGAGACGAGTTGCATCCAGCCAATGGAGAGCTTGTTCCTCCAGGACTTGTGTCATCAATTGTTGAAAGCCGCAGCCAGGCCACGGTCGAAGGTGATCATGCGGCGCGCCGAGCGCCGCCGGCAACAGGCCAGGTGGATGAGATCGCGCGCTCCCAACTCCGTATAGCGCCCGGAGAGTTCACGGGCCAGGAAGACGTCCGCGGGTTCCACCGGCCAGACGTCACCGATGCAACCCTCGACCAGCTCGAACGCCGCTTGCAAGGTGCGGTTGCGGTGCACCGGCAGGTAGGCGTGCAGCAGTTCCTGCAGCACCTCGGCCGAGGTGCAGGCCTGGTTCTCTTTGCCCGAGACAATGCTTGTGAAGAATGCCCGGGCCTTTTTCTTCAGAGGATGAGGTCCGCCGACTGCGTACATGATGACGTTGGTGTCGACGAAGATCACGTGTCGGAGCCTCCGTTCCGGATGGATCGCTCGATGACCCGGCGGTGTTCGGACCAGCTCGGCTCCGTCTCGACCTCGAGCCGATCGCATCCGGCGAAAAACGCCGCCAGCTGCTCGGCGTCTTCGAACTCTCGCTTCTCCCGCCGGCGCTCGATCCGCTCGATCGCCGCCTTGCGCATCCAGGCGCTGAGCGACAGACCCTCCCGCCTGGCGGCCTCGCGGAAATGCTCACGATCCTCTTCGTTCAGGACGACCTGTATCCGGCTGGCCATGTTACACACTCCAGTTACACATACACCATGTTAGTACACTCCAAGGGATTGGTCAAGCATGCCCTCACTCGGCTCGCCCGGCCAGAGTGCCGATCCTGACATGTGTGCTTTGAGATTAGGAATGCTCGACGGGTTTTAAATCGAAGGCTATTCTGGAAAGCCAATCTTGCACCCGCAGCAGTTCCCCCTGGTGACGAGGGAACTGCGATAGCACCGCAAGCGTGGCGCCCGCTTTTTTCAGCTTTCCGAGACGGTAGTAAGCCAAGACCAGCAGGCGCATGTTCTCCGCCGCCAGGGCCGGGTGGGAAAGACCATGTTCTCCAGCCCGCTCGAGGTAAGCCAGGCACTTTTCGAACATTCCCCGGTTGAAAAGTTGCCTGCCTATCAGGTACCAGGCTGCGCCCCAACCGGGATCCAGCGCCGCCGCCTCGCGCAGATCGAGCATGCCGGCGATGTCCAGCTTGCCGGCTTCCAGGAAGCCAATAACCTTCTTGCCGGCCTGCCCGTGATCGAGGGCCGCGATCTTGATCGCCGCCAGCCGGTCGCTGTCGTCGCTCAGGTGGGCGTCCAGTACCGCTTTCCAGTGTCCTGATGACTCCGATCCGCGGCCGGCTTCGAACAAAACGTCCCCCAGACGGCCGCCTACGGCAATTTGCCTGGTGCGAGGAAGATCTTCCCGCTCGGCGAGCTTTTCGAGTATGCCGATTGCCGCTGTGTAGTTCTTCTGTCGCAGGTGAATCTCGGCCATCATCTGAAGTCCGGTCGGATCACCGGGAAGGTGAACGAGCATTTTTTCGATCGCGCTTTTGGCCTGCGGGTAGTTTTTTCTTCCGAATTCGACCGCGATAGTGGATCTCAACGCGGAGATCTCGTGGGCACACTTGCGTGAAAAAACGCTTGGGCGCTCAAAGCGCAGACGAGCGACTTCGACGATAGCCGGAGCCAGCTCGCGCTCGTCCAGGAACTTGAGCCACTCGCCGATCAGTCGCCTGGCCGGTTTTCCATAGATCTCGTCCAGGCAGCCGGCTCCATAGGCTTGTTTGAACATCGTGAATTCGTAGTGATCCAGCAGGTAGCGCACGAAAGAGCCGGCCAATGTGTATGAGCGCCGTGAGGCCTCTGTCCAGAAACCTATTGGATCGAAAAGCGAATTGATATCCGGAGCCAGTTTGGTCTTTATTAAAGCCGCACTCCAGGTGTGCGGATCGTATTTTTCGGACGGCCAGTCCACGGCCACGGCCAGGCCTTCGATCAGTCCTACGTTTTGCCAGAAAAACGCCCGGGCCGAGGCTCTGAATGGCCATGAGCCGAATTCCCCCGCCATCACATGCACGAGTTCGTGCTTCAGCACGGGGTGGGGAAACGGTTCGGCATTCAGGAACATGGCTACTTGCCAGGGTTTGGCGTACTGAGTACGGCCCGCTCCGGTGAGCTTGCGCTTGGAAGAGGCCGAGGGAAAAACGTAGCTGTCAATACGCGGAAGATCAGGTTGTCCGAACACCGAGGCGATTTGCCGGAAGCGAAACTCGTGATCCTCGGCCAGCAGACGCGTCTCCTGGTCAGTCATGCCGGGTGGGTGGTGAATTGCAAAATGTGGAGTCAACTCGACATCGCTCAAGACCGCCTTGACCGCCGACAACGATCGCCCGAACCCCAGTCGTGTGTCGCTCAGCTTGAGGCCCAGGCCGACTAACAAAATGGAGATAAAAAAGTAGACTACCCTGCGGTAGCGAAAAAAGACGCCCGGTCGTGAGCGATTGAGGTTTGGATCGAAAAAGGCTGTCACCAGCGAGAGCAAGACGAGCGCCCAGACCAACCCGAAAATACGCGACCAGACCAGTGCGCTTCCGGGCTCGATAACCTCCTCGAATATAGGCCCGGATAGCCAGCCGACGATCTGGTTGAAAGAGTCCATCTGCGGCCCGCCCCAGAATTCCCAGACGTTGTAAACCGCCACTGCCAGCCAGACCAGCGCATAGACGGCGCCGCCGGCGAAGCGCCAGCGCACACCCAGGCCGATGGCGGTTCCCCAGATTGAACAGACCATCGCTGTTGCCGTTGGCAGGAGCAAATAGAACAAGAACCCGATTGCCAGGTTGCAGTTGGTTACCCGCAAGGCATTGAGTAAAATGATGGCCAGTGGTGCGATTAGTGTCGCCAGATTGTGGAAGATAGCCCGAACGCACAGACCGGCTGCTACGCTTCCCGGGCGAGTGCCGCTTGAAAATACGGCTGGGCGCCTGCGCGCTACTCCTATGGCCACCGGTCCGGCGGTCGCAGAGACCAGGGCCGATATTGCGGCGCAGAACTCGTAGCCCAGAACATTGAACAGCGGAATGAATGCCAATACGGCTGAGAATGCCGCCAGCAGTCCAGCGGCGATCCAGAAGGAAGGCCCGGGAAGGCTGAAGCCTGGACGAGGACTGGGCGCCGGCGCGGGAAGCTTCGTTTCAGCGGCCTGCATGTGTCTTCTCTAGCACCGCAACCCTCGAACTACAAGGGCCGCAAAAAATTGACGGCCGTCCCCGGTCGAGCTACGATGTGAAACCGGACCTTGTCTCCAATTGTACGGGTGTTTCGATGAGCGACGAAATCGGCCAGGAAAAACGCGAACATATACGAGCGCCCATAGAGTTGAAGGTGGAATACAAGAAGATGAACACCTTCTTCGCCGACTACACCAAGAACATCTCCAAGGGCGGTACCTTCATCAAGACCGACAGACCTCTGCCGGTGGGCACGGCCTTTCTGTTCAGGTTGGTCATTCCCGCTCTGGCCGAACCGGTCGAGATCAAGGGTACGGTAATCTGGATAAACGGTCAGGAAGAGAAAGCGCACCCGGAGATCGAAGAACTGGGCATGGGTATCCGTTTTATCTACAACGATGACAATCAGCGTGGTGAGTTCGAACAGATGGTCGAGGGTCTGATGCGCGAGTCTCTGGGAGACCTGCTGTTTGGTAAACTGATGGGTCGTGAAGATTCCTCGTGATACAGTCCGGAGTTCAGAACGTTTCCAGAGTCATCTTGTCGATATTGAAGCTCAAATAAGCACTCCAGAGCTTGGCCGGGTCGCTTTGCGCGCTGAACAGTCCCGTTGGGTAGAGCCAGCTGATCTTGTCGAGCCAGGTCCACTTGAGTAGCTCTGATTCGATGGTCCCGATTTCCGGACGGCGCTTGACCTCGACCCGAACGACAACCGATTTGATGCTTCTCTGCCGGGCCGTCAGAATGTTCTGAAACAGCTCGACCGCAGGGGCTCGTTCGGCGGAGGGAAACTCAAGCCGGAAGTAGCAATGGTAGAACTCTCCCGGCACGTCTTGGTAAGTGACCAAGTTGAGATCTTCACCGCTGCGAACCTCGGCCCGATAGTCGTCGGGATGCAACCTGGAAATGCTGACCTCCGGGGGAAGCAGCGCGCGCTCCAGCCTGAGCGAGTCCATGGACTTGGAACCCTTCTCGAACTCTTCCCGCCAGCGGCCGAAATCCTTGGCCCACAGATTTTTCTTCTCGTCGCTGGAGAGGTTGCTTTTTTCCATCATTCCGGAAAGTCGGGGGCCGAGCATGTCGGCGTACAAGTAGATGCCGACAGCATCGCGTTTGCGCAAGGCATCCAGGAAGTCGCGGGCGGCCCGGCATGGATCGGCCCAGTGGGAGCTACGCAGGACGACCAGCGTCCCCAGTGCCAGGTAGGGCAGGCCGAACGCCAACCCGGCGATCGCAATCCATTTACGCCTAGACACGCCCGATTCCCCCTTCAGTTGCCGGTCTCTATCCCATCGAGCCGAACAAGCGTACCCTCTTCTATTCCATGAGTCTTGGCGAAGCCGGCGTTCACTTCGAGAATGTACATAGACGGCATCTCGACCTGGATGCGTTTCAAGGACATCGGCTGGGTGTTACTGGCCAGACCCACGACGCGCATGTTGGCGCCGATAAAGATCATGTCCAGTGGAATATAGGTGTTCTTCATCCAGAAAGCGTGATTGTCCTCGAACTGGTAAACAAAAAGCATACCCGCCTCGGGTCCGAGCTTCCTGCGAAACATCAATCCACGCGCCCGATCCTCGTCGTTGGAAACTACTTCGACGCTGACGCGCGTGGCCTTGCCGTTGTGGCCCTCGAAGACAACGGCGGGCGGCAGGCTCGCCCTTTCGCGGCACCCCTGGTTTGCGGCACAGCCGAACAGCAAGGCAAAGATAATTGCGACCGTCCCCCAGGCGAACCTGTTTTCAAAAAGAGAGCTCATCGAATATTCTCCACTTCCGAGGCGTCGGATAGTAGAGTAACAAATACTGTCTGCCTGCACCAGGAATTGGCACGGGTCGCACGAAATGTTACCGTCTTTGAAGACTTCTATACCCAAGGGGGTACAGATGACAAAGCTCTTAAGTTATGTTTTCGCCCTTTTTACGCTGGCCGGTGTTCCCCGGGCCGTGGCCGGCGGGACTTTCTCCGGTGACTGGTCTTACCAGGCTTTAAACGCAGGGGATACGAGCTTCAAGGTCGAGCAGGCAGGACAGGCGATAACTTTCTATCGCGTCCTGCACCCCGAGTTCGAAGGAAAGCGATACAAGCTCGAGCACATGTACAAGGGAGAGCTTGCCGCAAACAAGATATCGGGCAAGCTGTTCGTTCGCGAAGAGGGTATGGCCGAGTTCGAGTTCCTGAGACCGTTCTCGGGCGAGATCCGGGGAGCAGACCGCATGCTGGTAGACGATATGCCTCTGAAGAGGGTCGGGGGTGTGACCTTAAAAGAGGCCTTGGCCCCGTCGGGCGGCGATGCCGCTCCACAAAAAGAAGATCAGCGCACCGGTTATTCGCGGGTGGTTATCAAGCGCGACAAGCAGGCCAAGCCGTCCAAGGCAACCGCCGAGAAGACCGTCTCGGCCCCGGGTGAGATTCCCAGACTGATACCGGTGGGGCGTCGCATTGAAAGTGCGCAAGGCAAAGAGGTCGCCGCCTTGATCAACAAGGCCGATAAGCTTTTTGCGGCCAAGGCTTATGCCCCGGCGGTTGCCAAATACGCGTCAGCCCTGCAGATGGATTCTCACAAGGTAGAAGTTCTCTACAAGCTGGGCGTGGGACACGGCACGCTGGGATTGTTGGCGGCCAGAAACAAGGATACCGCTGCGGCCCGCGAGCATCTGCAAAAAGCGGTCAAGTTCTGGGAGATGGCTGCGCGCTACGATCCTTACAACTGGGGCGCCAAGGAAAACATCCGGCGGGCCATAAAACGTCTGAAGTCCCTGGGTCTCGATCAGCCCAAATAATTTTCATTATTTCCGGCGGCGTTCGAGGTCCCCCCAGCGTCGCTCCAGCCAGGGCCTGATGCGCATCTTTCTCATGGCCGGGGCCAGGAAGTAGCGCAAGGTTACTATTGTGGCAATCAGCCCCGAGCCCAAAAGACAGATGATTGCTCCGACCGGAGCAGGATCGGGTGCCAGTACCGCGGGCAAGGCCCCGATCAACAAGCCGGCGGCGACCAGCCCCCAGAAAAGATCGATTCCGGCGCCGCGCAAGGTTCTGCGCAACATGGCGCTCTCAGGGTCGCGAACCTGCACAGCCAGTCGCCCTCCCTCGAGGTCCATCAGGATCTGGGAGACCTGTTGGGGTACCTCGTTCAGCAGGTTCGAAAGCTGCAAAAGAGCACGGCCCGCGCCGCCGCGCAGGTCGTCCAAGGAGTAGTGTTCGGCAAGCAACTTCTTGACATAGGGCGCCGCCACCTGGCCGGGCTCCATTTCCGGGTAGAGCTCGCGGACGATACCCTCGACCGTGACCATTGCCTTGACAGCCAGGGTGAACTCGGGAGGGATGCGCACCTGGTGGCGGGTCGAGAGATCCAGCAAGCGGCCAAGGACCTGGCTCGAATCTATCTGACCCAATTTCTCTTCCAGGCCTTCTTCGAGCGTCTCACGAATGTCTTCTTTCAGCCTGCCCAGATCCGCCCGGCTGCGCTGCGAGCCGACCCGGTAGACGATTCGTGAAACCGTGTCTGCATCCTTGAGCACGATGCCGAGTCCCAGTAGCGTCAGCGTCGAACGCTGGCCACGCGAGAGGTGTCCCACCTGGCCGAAGTCGATCAGTCCCACCCGCCCGTCTTCCATGACTATCAGGTTGCCGGGGTGCGGATCGGCGTGAAAGAAACCGTCCTCGAAAGCCTGCTGGTAAAACCCCTCGATCAGGTTCATGGCCGCTCGCCGGGCAAGTTCGCAGCCCGGCTCGAGTTCGGTCACGCGCTTTCCCGTAAGGCGCGTCATGGTCAAGACACTGGGGCCGCACAGATCGTCGATCGGCTCGGGAATGACCATCGTGGTACGTTGCGCGAAACTCTTGGCGAAGGCCCGCAGGTTTTGCGCCTCGCGCGCGAGATCCATCTCGAACCCGATTGCACGATCGAACTGGCGCACAACCTCGGCCGGTTCGTACAGCGCGCTCTCCTCGACCACGGCCTCAACCAGGTGCGCCAGGTAGTAAAGAACGTCCAGCGAGCCGCGGACGTTCTGTTCGATTTCCGGGCGCTTGACTTTGACGACGACCTCGCGCCCGTCCTTGGTGGTGGCCAGGTGCACCTGGGCGATCGAGGCCGAGGCCAGCGGCACGGGATCGATCGAGGCAAACAGCTCTTCGGGATCCGCCCCCAGGTCTTCCCTTATGATACGCACGACCTCCTGAAAGGCGAAGGGTGGGGCATTGTCCTGCAGGGTGGCCAGAGCCTGAATGTATTCCTCCGGCAGAAGGTCGGGCCGGGTCGAGAGCAACTGGCCCATCTTGATGAAAGTCGGACCCAACTCGGTCAGCATGCGAGTGAAACGCTCGGCCGGCGCCTTGATCCTGTCATTCTCGGTCTGCGGCTTGCGAATCTTAAGCCGTTCGAAGATTCGCGCCCGGTAGAAGAGATCTCCGAAACCGTGCTTGACGACTATTGTAACAATCTGTCTCAGCCGGTTGAGATCGCCTACTGCCTCCCTGAACAAGCGAATCCTCCTTCCTTTGGTGTTATTGATATTTCTAACTTTTATACTAGCATATTGGAAATGAAAAAGTTGCGATCAAAAGCGGCCTCTTGTGGTAGTCTCGAAGGTATGAAAAAGACAAATTTCCTTTTCTTGGCGGCATTCGGCCTGGTTGCCTTGTCCGCCTGGGCCGGTTGCTCGAGCGATGGCTCGACAGCCTGTGTGACGAACGACGACTGCAGTCCCGGCTTCGTCTGTTCGGACGGGGTTTGCCATGAAGCGCACGAGGGCGGGCCCGACGCCGGCGATCCCGGCGGCGACCCCGGCGGAGATCAGCTGGGCGATCCAGGCGGCGACCCGGGCGGCGATCCGGGCGGCGATCCGGGCGGCGATCCGGGAAGTGACCAGGGAAGTGACCCGGGCGGCGACCCAGGGCCGCAATGGATAATCACACCCGGAACCGGCATCGGGCCTGTTCAGGTAAGTCAGAACCGCAATACGTTCTTCACTCTGGGCCAGGTGCGCACCGAGTTGGGAGAGCAGGGGACGACCGTCGACTCGGCCAGCTATACTCTCGCGTTCATAAACCAGAGTATGTCGGTGACCGGGATCGATTCCAACGCCTCGCCGAACCAGCAGTTCGACAACGAAGATCACATCATATCGATCGCGGCCGGGGCCGGTCTCAACGCCAGCACGATCGAGGGTCTGGGAGTCGGCTCGACCCTGAGCGAGG
>Ga0315535_1000150_pt1 | contig 45467 bp, 42 predicted proteins | sample SalMarSW160220MG_2_FD_203092 | JGI IMG/M metagenome (GOLD analysis project Ga0315535, IMG submission 203092) | Salt marsh sediment microbial communities from the Plum Island Ecosystem LTER, Massachusetts, United States - Salt Marsh Sediment SW1602-20 ... | reverse complement strand
GTTAAAGGTCACATTGATTATATAGCATCAAAAAATAAAGTAAAATTAAATAAAACGGGGTGCCCTGAAATGGCAATGGGTGGAACAGGTGATGTCCTTGCTGGATTATGTACTTGTTTTGTCAGTACTAAAAATGATATGTTTCAATCGGCTTGTTCAGCAACATTCTTGAATGGATATTTAGGTGAATATTGTAAATCAGAGATTGGTCCACGATTCACGACAATGGATATGATTAAAAATGTTAATAATGTGATACTGAAATTACAAGAAACCATCTGAATTTTTTACTCCATTTGATCAGTTCTCACATTAACACAAACATTTTATCTTTTAATAAAAATTTATTAAGATTAACTTTTCTTATATTATAAGAATTTATTAATTGACTAAATTTTTGAAATAAAACTTGGAGATTACATTATAGGTGATAAGAATAAGTGCAAGTCTTTAAGATTAACCTTGATGGAACAACAACGGAAATTACAACACAGGGACCGATTAAAGATATATTAAAAACAGAGGAATGTTATATTCTAGTTGCTGACGATGTCAGAAAGGTCTTTTTATGGAAGGGATTAACAAGTAGCGTGAGATCGAAGTTTATTGGAGCAAAAAGAAGTCAAGAGATTCGTGGCCAGGTAGGTATGCACTTTGCAGTCGTCCCTCTTGATGAAGCAGACGAGACAGATGAATTTCTTAGCCTAATTGGAGGAAAAACAGAAGGAGGAATAGCGAAGGAAATTAAATCTGACGCTCCAACAAAAGTTACGGCTCCATCCATTCATCCTTTAAGGGAAAAGGATCCGTTTGGAGTCCCAGAACCCGCAGAGGGAATGAACATTGGCGGTTCTAAGAATAGGGCATCTCAGAATTCTGGTCCCTTATATACTGGTCAAGGCTCCTTCTCATCCATGATGCAAGAAGAAAGCCATGTGAATTACGAAGAGATTATGAAAAAACTCGAGGAGATTAAAATTCCTGATGGTTTTGAACGAGAAATCATAATTATTGGTGATAATGCATATTCTGTTGTTGAAAAAGTGCAAACTTTTCTCGGCAAGACGGAAGTCACGAAAGAAATTTCAAGGGTTGGAAGCATTCCCGAAGGAGTGTTTTTTGCTGAGGACTATTCCCCTCGTATCTTATCTGAAAATGGAAAAATATTGGCTATTGAATTCCTTAAGCGAATTGGCGGTCCAACTGATGCTAAAATGGAATTTAAGAGCAAGAAAGAAATCCTTAAGGATCAAATAAAGACTCAACTTGAAGGACGCTAACATTTTCTTTGATACACGTTGTCTAATTTTTTATCTCTCTTTATTTTAATTTATTATATTTAATTTATAAATTTAAAATCAAACTTAAAAGTATGAAGTATTTTATTATACTTAATCGATAGAAAAAATACTTATCAATTACCAATGAAAGAGATGACATATGAGTAATTTAACGCAAGATGAAGCACAAAATTTATCAATATTCTTAGGTAATATTACTGAGCATACAGAGTTAGAAGCATTAGCGTTAGTTACTCGCGAGGGTTTACGACTCGCATTTTCGTGCATCCCAGATTATAATGTTGATCCTGATTTATTCTCAAGCTTATCAGCAGTCGTAATGCAAAGCGGACAAGATTCAATTGAATCATTAGGCTATAACAATCTTCTGGAAGTAGTTTTGAGAGGCGGTGATGCATTCATTATATTAAGCTCAGCCGGGAGATTTTTCTTGATGGGAGCAAGTCGTAAGATAGAAGATCTAGGTAAAATCGTCACTGTTTTCAGATATTATGCACAAGAAATTTCTAAACGATATCCATTGGTATAGGTTTTCCATGTAATACTCTCGTGAATTAAATAATCAATTACAACAAAAACATATGAATATCCTTTCAATATCACATTAATTTAATATTAATCAAGAAATTGGTATGAAATAGAATGGCAGAAATAAAAATATTTGTTGATGTTAATGAAAAAAATGACGATACAGTAGTTATCTGTCAAGAAAATGCTAATAAATTGGGACTAATGAATGGTGCTTCAGTTGAAGTAGAAAATCCAGATAATAGGAAGAAATACAATGCAAAAATTGAGATTTCAAGCATGGTTTTAGATTTTGCTGCGCAAATTTCTAAGAACATCATTGATGTCCTTGAATTTTCGGGGGTAGAATTAGTTTTGCGTCCAGTCAGTAGTATGGGATTAGTCGCTCCCAAATTACAAATCCCAAAAATCCCGCCTGGACCAGCAACACCTCCAGCAACAAAATCACCATCATTAACACCCTTACCCTCTCCTCCAACTAATGTACCTACTACAAAAACCTTTCCAGAACCTACTAGCACGCCCATGCCAACCAGGCCACCACAACCAGTTCCTACACCAATACCTCAACCAGCTCACGTAACAACACCATCATCACAACCTTCATATACACCTCCCCCACCGCAACCATTCCCTACTCCACAACCTTCATATGCACCTGCTCCATCACAGCCAATCCCTGTTCCACAACCAACACCAGCACCTTATGTAGGTTTACCTCCTGCACCTCGACCAGCACCAATGTCACCAGTTCCTAGCATACCCAGCCAAGAAATTGGAATGGGAACTACCACCGCAGATCCCTATCCAAATCGAATCGATGTTTTCATGCTACAAAGTCAGAAAGGAGGCTTGGTTCTTACTCCCGTAGTGGATGACAACCTTGAAGGTGGAAGGATTCAACTAAGTGGTACGGTTATCCAACAATTAGGGCTTGGAAAGGGTTTACTCATCGCGTGGGAAGATCCGTTAACTAGATCTATGGGATCCGCAAGAATCGATGAAGCGATTATTAGTCCAACGGAAATACGAATGAGTAGGGATACAAGACAAGATACTAACATTCAATCCCAACAAATAGTAGTTTATTCAACTGAACCACCCATTCAAAAAGCCTCTGAGCTTATGCTTGAAGTTCAATCACAACCTAATTTAATGGGTTATTGTTTAGTTAATGCGCGTACTCAACTCACTCTTTCAATTCAACAAGATGATATTCTATCCTTTGAAGATGAACTCACGGGAGCAATGGGAGCCGGTAAAGTTGAAATTTTGGAAGAAGTTCCTAACAACGTAATTGTTATTGATAGTGAAATTTTAGAAGCTTCTGGTATTGGAAGCTTTGAAGTAAAAATAGCTAAAAATTTTCGACCGATAATACCATTACAAAACATCTCATTGGGGATATCCCCAATTGCAGGAGAAAATATGTGGGAAATCATTTCTACTGCCCGTCAAAACATCGATTCACTGAAAGGATGGCTAGCAAATTACATCATATTCAAGGGTATTAAATTAAGATGGAATGCCGTAAATATTGCTTGTTCCATTCTCAACACGGTACCTGATTTGACAGGTGATGTATTAGCTCAAATTACCGCAAATACTACCATTAACTTGACTCCTACGGGACTCGTGCCATTTAATGCTATTCTGGTTATAGATATTAGCCGTTCAATGATGGCTCGCGATGTTGAAGTCCAAAACATCGCTCCCGCAATTGAAGGAATCAAGGCAGCTATGGAGTCTCGTGAAATTCAAGAATTTTTAAAACATTTCAAACCAGGAACAAATATACCTAGAAGGATCGCAGCAGCTTTCGCAGCGGTTCTTTTCTTGAGCGAAAAAGTAGGTCGTGGGTTCGGAGAAAAAGTAAGCGTCATTCGATTCGCGGATGAGGGTCAGATTTTACCGTTTGGCGATGGATATTATATGGATTCAGCCAGTGGTAAAAAAGGCGTCTTGGAAGAGGCCGCACGAATGATCGTGGATCGTATAGGCAACAGCTATGGTCAAGCGACCAATATGTCTGATGCAATGGTCAAAGCTCATCAAGTCCTCACTGAATTCGATCGCATGTCACCAGAGGGACAAGCACAACCAACCATGATAATAATTCTTACCGATGGTATCCCGACAGATGGAGACGCATTCTTGCAAACCGTAAAGATGTTCGCAGATAATCCAAATGTCGTTATATATATTGTAGGATTAGGAAATCCCGATCGGGAGCTTATGACACGAGCAGCCCAACTATGCGGTGGAGAGTACTTCGAGCCAGAAGATGCGGGAGAATTACTTATCTGGTACTCAAAACGGGCAAGAGATCTAACCGTAAAAATGAAAGCTCATAGTTTCCAATAGGAATTAAAAATTTTTTAAATTCTTACTTTTTATTATTATTTATTCTTCAGATTAAATTGTTTAAATTATTTTCATTCATAAAATAATAAGTTGAAAGGTAAGAATAATGGTAAATACTGATGAGAACCCTCGTTTTTTAGATTATAATTTACCTCTTGAAAAAAGAATTGAAGACCTTATTTCGAGGTTGACACTTGATGAGAAGATTTCACAATTCTTAAATAATGCAATGTCGATTGACCGTTTGAATATTCCTAAATACGATTGGTGGAATGAAGCTCTCCATGGCATTGGATTTGCAGGTGTTGCGACAGTTTTCCCGCAAGCTATAGGGCTCGCGGCAAGTTTTGATTTAGACTTGATGAGGGAAGTAGCGAAAGCAATTTCTGATGAGGGGAGAGCAAAACATCACGAAGCGGTAAGAAACGATCAAAGAAAAATCTTTCAAGGACTAACTTTTTGGTCGCCAAATGTCAATATCTTTAGAGATCCACGTTGGGGAAGGGGTCAAGAAACATATGGAGAGGACCCTTACCTTACATCTCAGATGGGAGTGACTTTTATAAAGGGTTTACAAGGAGATCATCCCAAGTATCTTAAATTAGTAGCTACTCCAAAGCATTATGCAGCGTATAGCGGTTTGGAATATGAACGGCATTTTTTTGATGCTAAAGTGAGTAAAAAAGATCTATTTGAAACCTATTTGCCAGCATTTGAAGCTTGTATAAAAGAAGGAAAAGCTGAAGGCATAATGGGTGCCTATAATCGCGTTAATGGTGAACCTTGTTGTGCAAGTAAATATTTACTGCAAGATATTTTACGAGAAAAATGGAAATTCAAAGGGCATGTTGTTTCGGATTGTGGAGCAATTAAGGACATCTATGAAAACCATGAGGTCGTTAAGACTGGAATGGAAGCTGCGGCAATGGCAATTAATGCAGGATGTGATTTATTTTGCTGTTTGGGAATTGCCTTGAAAAAAAATAGGAAAATTAGATGGGAATGGATAAGTAGCGCCATTCAAGAAGGATTATTATCTGAAGATACGATTGATAAAGCTTTGAGAAGATTATTTCGTGCTAAATTTTTACTTGGTATGTTTGATCCTCCCAAGATGGTTCCTTATGCTGCCATTCCTTATGAAGTAAATGATAGCCATGCGCATAGGCAATTAGCAATACAAGCTGCAAGGAAATCATTGGTACTCCTCAAAAATGAAAACAACATTCTTCCCTTAAAGAAAACTATCAAAAAAATAGCAGTCATAGGACCAACAGCAGATAACAAGGATGTACTTCTCGGTAATTATTTTGGCACCCCATCTAAGTATACTACAATCTTACGAGGAATAAAGGAAAAAGTTAATGAAAACAGTAACGTATATTTTGTTGAGGGATGTCCCTTAAAAGAAAAATCCGAAGATGAATTTAATGAAGCAATTAGGATTGCAAAAGAAGCAGAAGTCATTATTATGGTGTTAGGAATTAGTCCACGTTTGGAAGGAGAGGAAGGAGAAGCTTTTGAATCTGATTTGACAGGAGATAGAGTCGATATAGGATTACCTGGGAGTCAGAATTCCCTTTTAAATAAAATTCACGAACTTGGAAAACCTATTATTCTTATTTTGACGGGTGGAAGTGCTCTTTCTTTTGCAGAAGCTAAAAAAATCGTTCCAGCAATCCTTTTTGCGTGGTATCCTGGAGAAGAAGGGGGAAAAGCCGTTGCAGATGTAATTTTTGGGGATTACAATCCTGCTGGTCGATTACCCGTAACTTTTTATAAATCCGTAGATCAAATTCCTGACATAAGAGACTATAGTATGAAAGGAAGAACTTATCGCTATTTTGAGGAAGAACCGTTATATCCATTTGGGTTTGGATTAAGTTACACTCATTTTCATTATGATAATTTAAACATATCTAATGACAAAGTAAGAATTGGTGAAGATATTAGTATTAGCGTCGAGGTAGAAAATACAGGTAATATTTTTGGGGAAGAAGTAATTCAGTTATACCTCTCCAATGTCACTTCCAAATTTATAGTTCCGATTCGCGAACTAAAGGGATTTAGGAGAATGATCCTTCATAAAAATGAGAAAAAAGTAGTGAAGTTTACATTGCATCCTCATGATTATTCCACGGTTGATATGGAAGGAAATAGAATTGTTGATCCGGGAGAAATTTTCTTTACTATTGGTGGATCTCAACCTGGATTTAGAGAAAACATTGGCAATTTCGTTCAAGGAACTTTTAGACTCGTTGGGGAATCCTTATTATTAGCTTAATTTTTTTTTCATGCTTTATAGTTTGGAAATCTTTCTAATATTCTCTTTATAAAAAACTTTTATAGGGGGAATTTAATAATAAATATAAACGTAAAAAAAACTGAATTAACTTCTTGATCACTATGAGAATAAAGAAAATAATCGCCGTGGATGAACGTGGGAGAGTGGTTATTCCAAAGGAAGCAAGAAACGCTCTTGGGATCACAACGAATTCACAACTCATGATGATTAGCGATTCGGAAGCAAAAGAAATACGAATCACTCCAATTGGACTTTCTGGAGATAAAAATCCAATTAAACTACGGGTTACCATGGCAGATATACCTGGAGCACTTGCTAGACTCGCAACATTATTTGGAAATTTGGGATTGAGTATGATGTATAGTGAAGCAGTGATTATTGAAAAAAATAAAACTGCTGAATTGATAGTGATTTTAGAAAGTCCTGATAACCTTGATAATTTAAAAGAAGAACTCATGAATCAAGGAGGAGCGATTAAGGTAGAAGTCCTCCCTTTAGAATAACACTTGAAAAGGAGGTAAGTTTAGATGGCTAAGAAAAAGAAGAAAGACGTGGATATTAATGTCGTTGAATCTTATTCTCTTGATAATGCTTTAAAATCTTCTAAAAAAACTGGAGCAGATCTTCAAGGATTATTGAAAGGGGTTTCAGAAGATCAAGGTTTTTTACTTCCAAAAAAAGATGTTGAGAGAGTTGCTCCGCAATTATCGCATGAATCTAAGAAGAAAATAGCGGAGGCTTACGTGCTCGAGGATGTTCCATTAACTCAACGAGGACCAGTAGAAAAACGAAATGATGTAAGTGTAGAAAAAGCCCCTCTCCCTCCTAAACCAGTAGAATTAGAACCTCAAGTTCCAGCCACTGTAAAAAAACCTTCTTTTTCAAAAAAGGATAATATATATGCACGCTTGACTGATTTTTTTCAAGAAATGTATGATGGTTATAATGAACGTTATGATAGGTGGGAAAATTCAATTTCTTCAATTCTGACTATTTTACGGAAGATGAGAAAAATCACCAAGAAAAACACGGAGGATCTCGTTGGATCCATCACAAACATGCACCAAAAAATACAATACAGCTTAGAAAACTTTAAGATAAAAAGAGATGAAGTAGAAAAGGTTGCTGGAGTTGATGTAGAATCCATGTCAAGTGAATTTAAAAAAGTTCTAGGATTACTGGAACTGCAAGTTAAAGAGTATCAACTAAAAAAGATAACAGATGAATACATTCGTTTTAAACAGCTCCTCTATTGAATTTTTAAATGAATTTGGAAAGATATTTCAATTTTATTAATCATGGCATCGTCAAATAAATCGCAAGAATGCCCTTTAATCTTAGAAATTGGGAGTCATTCTTTTCGTTTGGGTTGGGCAGGTGATGATTTTCCCGATATTATTGCTCCTACCGTATATGTCGATATTTCAGATTTTTTATTCACATCTGATGTAATAGAAGGTTTAGAAGAAATTTATCTTCAAAATATTAAACAAGAATATTTAGTTGGTCATGCTGCTTTAAAATATCAACATATATTAAAACTTCATGAGTTTAAAAAAGAAAATAATTATAATGTGTTATTAAAATTCTTTAATTATTATTACCAACAATTAGAAATAGAAGAACAGTTCCGATTTAGGCAACCTTTAATTATTTTAACTTCATTCAATACTCCTGATCTGGAAAAAGAGAAGTATAAGGAAATATTTCTCGATTCATTGGGTTTTCCGGCACTTTTATTTTTATCTGATAACCAAGCGATCCTCTCAACAATGCAAAAAACTAGCGGTGTAATTGTAAATATTGGGGAAAATTCTACTTTAATTTCAACCATATTTCATGGATTCACCAATGTTATGGCTAAGGATATTTTCCCTATTTCAAGCAAGGATTTGACAAATTACATGTTAAATTTACTAATATCTAAGAAATATTTTGAAGAAACCTTATACGTTGATGAAATGATTGCAAAAGAAATAAAAGAACGATATTCTCTTTGTACGCTCTCTCCAAAAAAGGAGATTAAAAAAATCAAAGAAGGATTGACAAAATATGATAGAGAGATTACTTTACCGAATAACTTGAAATTAAATATAAACATCGAGCGAATTCAAGTTTCAGAGCCTTTATTTGATCCAAAAATAATTCATGTTGATTATATGAGTTTAGCTGAAGCTGTTTCGAAAGTAATAAAAGCGTGGGATAGAGAGAATTGGGAAGAACTAATATCAAACATCATCTTTGCAGGAGGTGGAAGCCTAATTCCTGGATTAGCTGAGAGATTAAAGAATGAATTAAAGAACTTCTTCTCTGAGAAGTTACAAGATAAAATAAATGTTATCGCTCCTTCTGGTCGCGAGAATATGGGGTGGATTGGTGCTTCAATTTTATACTCTAAAGAACAATTAAATAAAGGATGGATTGAAAATCCAAAACATGGGCGAGATGCTTCTATTGAAGAAAAGGAGGAGTAAGAGGAAATGACAGTAAAGCTTGATGTTAAGAAAGATTTTTTAAATAAATTTCAAGAGACTGTAATTCAAGGGAGAAAATTACTTCAATCGGGTAATCATCTTTGGGGTGATCGCTTACTAACAGAATTATATTTTGAAATCGAAAGGATAGAATGGCTTGATATCCAAAAAAAGCACCAATTAACAATGATCATAACAAATTCATGGTGGATGTATATCAATTCGCTTACGCAAATAAAAACAGAAGATTCTAAGATCGATATCATCAAGTATATTGATGGGTATAAGCGTTTTTTTTCTTTTTTATCAAGGTTGGATAATTTCTACCTTTTTAATACTTTTACAACTAAGTTATTGAAATCATTCATTGAAATAGAAGGAATATCTCTTTCAGGAATTACCAAATTCATAAATTCTTTATGCATTAAAGTGAATGAAAGAAATGAATTTTTAAAATTAGTTGAACTACAAATTCTTCTCATGTATATAAGGAAATCCGTGATCCCTCAGGAATTTTATCATTATAGCATGGAAATTATCGGAAGAACCGTTTTTAAATTGGAACCAAGCAAGAGATCCTTATTTCTCTATATTTTGTTGGAAAACATAAACTTGAATTATCAATTAATGGATAATTCCGAAGAATTTGTAAAGCAGGTTGCGAAAATTTTGCAAAACCGGCTCCCTAATTATCTTAAAAATGAATTCAGCAATTTAAATCGAATTACCGTGAATGAAAGAAATTTTGAAACAATTTTAGGAGATCTGGAAGAATTAATTTATTACCTTAACGATATAGGTGAAGCTTCTTGGATTACAGTCATTGTTAAGAATGCATTTGAAAAAATAAACAAATTCAAATCGTTTGGAGATGCAATCACATATATTAGAAAATTCATTGATTTTTCACTCGAACGAAACCAATTTGATATTGCTTTTGAAATATATGATTATCTTGAGGAGATATTCTTAGTACAGACTGATCTAGGATATGATAACATACTAATTGAATTATGGATTGAAGCTTCAAAGAAATTTGTAGATATGAAAGAAAAAAAATATTTACTTCAATCCCTAGAAAAATTAAACACTCACTTAAAACTACCCCAAACTAATGCCCAAATTTATCATTATTTCTATACATGTAACTTCCTATGGCAATTTAAATCAATCTTTTTTTCTTTAGAACAGAGAGATTTCTGGAGGATGATGTTTTATAGAGTTTTATTTGAAGAACAAGATTTTGAATTGGCTAATAAGATTATTCCTTATTTAGATAAAGATTTACAAGGGATCATACCAGATCCTAAAAGTCTTTTTGAGGAAGTCAATTGTTTTCTCAATGAAATTTATAAATTTGAAGATGAACGCGTTACCCCAAAAAAACTTGAAGAGAATTTTGAAATCAAGCAAATGATACTGCGAATTGATGGTAATGGAGCCATATCGTATCGTATGATTTCCTTACAAGACCAGATAGTAGAAGGAAAAATATTGAATGAATATTGGAATGATGCGCAAATTATTGAACTGTTTAATGACATATTTTCTAACAACCCTGAAAAAAGGTATAATTTTACCTTAATGGAAATTGGAAAATTATCATATAATTTTCTTCCTTTAACGATAAGAAATTTCTTTAAACAATTTCAAATAAGGGCCTTAAAAGTTGTACCAGAGATTTATTTTATTCTTGAGAATATGACAATTCCTTTCGAGTTGATTTATGATAACAATTTCTTCTTACTCAAGTATTCTATTGGTTACATCATTGGGGAACCTCCTTTAGGTGGAGTATCGTTTGACTATCACGTGGATACGTCAATTGAAGTACCACATCAAGATGATATTTCTGTTTTAATAATAGATTGCACAAATTCCACACATCCTCTAAAATGGAATGAATCTATTAAGAATAAAGAATTAATCTTTCCGTTTACGGCTGGAGTAGAGGAACTTAATTATATCACTAATTTTTTTAATAATAGGAAAGAGGTCAAAGAAATTGTAGTTTTATCTGGACAATATTCGACTAGGGATCATATTTTATCTCAATTGGTTGAAAATCACACTATAATCCATTTCGTTGGAAATATCTTTTTCTCTAAGTGGAATCCATTTAGGAGCTTTTTTCTAACTAATGATAATGAAATTGTCACTTTTTATGAGATCAATTCCGCTTTGAAATTAGGGAATAGAAATATTCAACCATTCCTCTTTTTTAATTCTCAATTATATGACGTTAAAGGTAAGAAAATAAGAGATGTATTAAAAAGATTTGGAGATATTATGAAAGAATTTGACCATAATTATACCACGGGAATTATTGCCAGAAGCATGGCAATTTTTGACGAAGAAACCCAAGAGATTTCATCGAATTTTTATGCACATTTACTTAGCCATTCAAGTCAAGGCGTTGCTCTTCTTAAAGCGCGGCAAGAGTGCATGTCAAAGAAAATGACATTGGTCATTGAAGAAGAGTTAAAGGATTTAAAAGGAGAAGAAGGGAGCGTGAATACTGAGTTACGAAATTCACAAGCAATTTCCTCCTTTATTCTATATGGGAAACCTTGGAAAAAATTAAATAGACTAAGTTAAATATAATATCTAATAGTTAATGAATATTAATGGTGATATGTAATTTCAGATAGAATATTAGAACTTCGCACGGAGAATCAAAGATTGAAGGAACAAGTGCAAAATCTAGAAAATAAGGTATTATCACTGGTTGGGATGGTCAAATTCGAGTCTTCAGGTGGCCCAGAAAGGAAGAATGTTTTAAATGAACATCTTCTCGAATTATTAATTCATACCAAAACTCAGTTAAATATTGTTACAACTAAAATAGATAAATTTTATGCTACTGAATTAAAACGATTAACCCAGAAAGGTGTGGCTGTTTTATTAATAATGAATGATAGAAGCAATATACCTAAAGAGTTTCAAGAAATTTATGATGATTTAAAGCTTACTCCCGGCATCAAAATTATTAATAATCCAAATGTTCGATATTTATTAGTTTTCAACTCTGAAAAAGCTATTTATTCTGGAGGGTCCTTGGATAAGGATGATTTAGAAAAATCTATTTTAATTGTCTCAGTCATTAGCGAAACCTCAAAATTGCGGAAAATTGCTCAAATATTTAATTTGATGCTTCCATCTTTTATGCGGAGCTAACTAGGTGAATTATTATTACAATCTACTTTCTTTATAGGATCTGATTAATTCCAAATGGTATCTTTAAAGTATTTAATTGAATGTTGATGTCCACAGAAAAGAACAAATATAATGCTAATCTGATTATAACTCAATTTGGGTTAAAATCAAAATTATTCGAAGATTCAATGAAGATTCTTGCGGATCTTGCAATCAAATCAAAATCATTATTTAAACAACATTATGAATCTTGGTGCTCACATTTTAAAAACTTGTATGATGTAAAAATTTCTCAAGAACTTTTTTTAAAGCACACTTATTATTCAATAATACTTAAAGCTCTACTATTTAGCAAGTTAAGAAAATACAATGATTTTAAAGAAGAATTGCAGTTTTATAAGAGAATTTTCAAGGAAGAAGAAGCTTTATTCGACTGGGTCGAGTTTGAACATGTTGCCAATCTATTAGGAATTAATAGGTATAAAAACATGACTTTTTCCCATGAAGACCTCTTTCATAAATTATATCAACAAATATTCATATCAGACATGCGCCATAAAATTGGAGAATTTTATACACCTCCAATCCTCGTTAAAGAGATGGTAGATGATGTGTATGAATTAAGCATGAAAGTTTTGGATCCTTCTTGCGGATCTGGTACATTCCTGTTAGAAATATTACTTATAATACTTAGAGCTTCCGTTAATGAAGGAAAAAAAATTGATTTTATCAATTCCATTCTTGGATTTGATGTTAATCCTTTAGCTGTTTTAACTACAAAGACTAATTTATTGATGATCTTAATTGATTTCTTGGAATTTGATAAATTAAGTGATACAAATTTGAATATTTTCTTGATGGATTCTTTATTTCCCGAAGATTCTTCTTTAGACCAAAAAATTCATATTACACACATTTTTCACTCGTTAGATTTGATAATTGGTAATCCTCCTTGGTTAACGTACAAAGATTTATTTGAAAAAACCTATCAAAAAAAGATCAGAGATTTGGCTGAGGAGGTCTTAATCAAGCCTTCAAGTCAATATACAACTCATATAGAATTAGCCAGCATATTTTTCTATGCGATCCCATTGAAATATTTAAAGATCAATGGGAAGATATTTTTCGTCATTACCAAGAGCGTACTAAATGGCGACCATTGTTATAAGTTTCGATCATTCAGATTATTTGATGAAATTCAAATTTGGGATTTCCCTCAGAGTTATTTCTTCAATGTAAATCATATCTGTTTGAAAGCCACATATATTGGAAAGGATAATTTTGTTCCAATACATGATAAGTATCCAATACACACAAAGATATATGACGAGAATATAAAACTTATAAAAGAAGTAATGTATGATAGTCTAAAGTTAGATGATGATGGTGCAAGAATTATCTTACCCGAAGAGGACTTATTGAATCATAAAAAATTATCTGAAAGCAGTTATAAAAAATTTTTCTACCAAGGTGCTACTCTCGTTCCTAGATCTTTACTTTTTTTCAAAATTGATGAGAAATTGGAAAACACTTATCTAATATCACCAGATCTTGATGTAGTATCCCGTTCAAAAAGCCAATGGAAACGACGTTTTGATCAAATGGAAATAGAGAAACCATTTCGCTTTAAAACGTTTTTAAACATGGATTTATTACCCTTTTGTATAAAGGGATTCAAGAATATATTTTTGCCCATCGATAATAATTTTCAATTTGATGAGAAGTATCTTGAAAAATATCCAATGGCGTATAAGTTTTACAATGAGATGAACGCCTATTACATAAAAAATAAGAAATCAACTAGTGATATTAATACACTCTTTTCAAACGTTAATTATTGGAATAAATTAACTAAACAAGTTGAAACTAAAGCACATTTAGTTATATATAATGCAAGCGGCTCGAGTTTGAAATCCGCGGTCATCTCCAATAAGAAGAAGAATCTTATAATAGGTTCCGAGAATTATTATTACTCAACAGATTCTCAATATGAAGCATATTTCCTTTCTGCAATTTTCAACGCACCCATCTTATCCAAAAGTATGAAACTTATAAAGTCAAGTCGACACATACATAAAAGACCATTTTCATATCCAATACCAATTTATAATGGTGATATTCCACTCCATCGGACTTTAGCAATTAAAGGAAAAAAATATCACACTGTTGTGAGAGATCTGGTATTGAATAATCCAAAAATCACCGTAAATAAAGTTAGAACCTTCATTCATCACAAATTAACAAAATTGGATGAACTAGTAAATCAAATAATATTCCATTAATTCACTAAAATCCCATATATCATTTCATAATTGTTACTGTATTAATTTTTTCTCAAGGCGCACCAATTTTAACAATTTTAGAAAACTTTAACTATTTTAAAAAATACTAGTAAATGAGTAGCAGAGTGATTTTAGAAATTTTAGTGATAATCAAAATTGAATTTTAAAGATTTAGGTATAAGCGATCGATTCGTTAACGCTTTAAATGATTTAGACATAACGACGCCGACTCCCGTCCAAAAAAAAGCAATCCCCCTCCTTTTAGAAGGGCAGCATGTAATGGCTCAAGCTCGGACTGGAAGCGGAAAAACCTTGGCATTTGTTCTTCCTATCTTAGAACGGATGGAACCCGCATTAAATGAAGCTTTAGTATTAGTTCCCACTCGAGAGCTTGCCGTACAAGTGCATCAAGTAATTTTGGATCTGAAAGACCCAAAAATAAAATCAATGACCATATATGGGGGTGTATCAATTAATAACCAAATTGCTAAATTGCAGCATGGTGTCAACTTTATCGTAGGAACCCCTGGAAGAATTATAGATCTTTATAAAAGGAAAACCTTAAATTTGAGCAAAATCAAATTCATATGCCTTGATGAAGCTGACCGTTTATGGGATTTTGGATTTGCTCCTGATGTGAAATACATACTAAACCAAATTAAATCAAAATATCAATTCATGTTATTTTCTGCAACACTTCATTCAGAAATTAGAGATCTGGTTAAAAATTATTCCGGAAATCAATTCAAATTTCTTAATTTAAGCAAGGATGATCTTACAGTTCACAATACAAAACAAGTTTACTACCTAGTAGATAATTTCAAGGATAAATTTAAGACATTTACAAAGATATTGAAAAAAGAAAAACCCGAGCATGCACTAGTATTTGTAAACACCAAGAAAACAGTAAACTGGCTGAGCAACAAATTGAAATCTCAAAAAAATGGAAGGTTCAAAGTGGCGGCAATATCTGGCGATTTCTCTCAATATCAAAGGGAAACCATTCTTAATAAGTTTAAGAACCATGAGATAAATCTTCTAGTTGCCACGGATGTAGCTGCACGTGGATTAGATATTGATAACATTTCTCATGTTATTAATTATGATGTTCCAAAATTTCCTGAGAATTATGTTCACCGCATTGGGAGAACATCTCGCATGAATAAGAAGGGAGTAGCAATTACATTATGCATGAAGGATGAATATGAATATTTATGCCATATTGAAGGAATAATTGACAAAGAAATCACGCAGAGATTCTTAACTGAAGAAGTAGAAAACGTGTATTACCATAACCCTTTTTACTAACTTTAACGCAATAATTTTATCCTTTTTTATCTAATCTAAGGAAAATCTAAGAGTCCATTCACTGTTCTTTTTTTCGTACTTTATTAGAACTGGGTTCTCTAAAATATTTAAACTCAAATAGGTGAATGTTATGTCTCATGAAGAATCAATCATGAAATCTAATGAAACCGATCTAGTTAAGGATCCAGATACCCCATACATTTTAGATGAAAAAGTTCAAGATTTCTTAGAAATTACTGACTATTTATCGAAAGTATTATCTGTAAGTGATTTAATCTCCGAATTACTTGAACTTATCGATTCTGAATTGTAATTTCTCATTAGGTTTTTAATAAAAAAATAATTTTTGATATGTAAATAGTCAATATATAAGATTCGATTAAGTAAGGTTATATTTAACATTAATTCTCAAAAAAGTGTAATCAGTGAATAATATAGTTGGTAAGGTAAATGAATAACTATAAAAAGGAACTTATCTCTTTCTAGCATATGAACTTTTGTCCAGAGTGCGGAAGTCAAGTAGATCCAGATTCCAGATTTTGTCCTAATTGTGGTCATGAGTTAAACGAATTCATCCCATCAAGCGTGGAGAGTAACATTCCTCCACCAGTTCAATATGTTTCTTCAATACCTCAAAATATTGCTTCACAATCTCAAGTTCAGCCACGATATTACCAACCTTCAGACACCAATGGAATTGTCGCCTTGATTTTTGGAATATTAGGAATTTGCATACTTCCCATAATTGGAAGTATCATTGCAATAATTTTTGGCTCAATGGCGCGATCAAGAGATAAAGATTCCGTAACAGGTAAAGTTGGCTTGATACTGGGCGTACTTGGCATTCTATGTTGGATCATTTATTTCATCTTTTTATTCTCGATGCTCTTCAGCTTATTTCATTCATACCCTTACTACTATGATTAAAATTCAGTTTAATGGCGTACTTGTAGAAAATTTTTAGGTTCGGGCATGTAGCATCCAATCTCTTTTACTCATATTTATAAAATAATATCTTGTTCGTTATGGAAAGTAAAATTCTTCATGATAAAGCAGCGAGTTAAAAACCCTACAATATTAAGTTAGAATATCTAAAATTCCAAGGGCTCTGATTTTGTGATTAGTTCTACCTTGCCATTCCGAATTAAGAAGTCATTTTCGAGTCTTTGGCCTCCTAATCCCTGTTTATAGGCTCCCGGTTCAATGGTAAACACCATTCCATCTTGGATTGTTTCTTCCTTCCAGTGTTTTTTTGAATACTCATCGGTAGGTTTTCGGCTAATAATTGGCGAATCGTGTTCAGTCAACCCTAAACCATGACCTAAGGCATAAGGCATGGAATATCCTCCTTTCTTAAGTATTTGTTCTGCTGTATCATGAATTTTCCATAATGCTACACCGATATCAATCATTTCAATTGCGGTTTCGTACGCATTGATGGTGAATTCACGCATTTTATTTTGTTCATCCGATAATTTACCGAAACTAATCGGAATCGTAATGTCACTATGATATCCCTGACATTTTGCTCCAAAATCGATTAATGCTAATCCTGGTAATCCAAATTTTTGATCACTAGCAAAAGGATATTGGTGAAGTTCATGTGCTCGCGAAGAATTTGCAACAAGCGTCTCGAAAGCAATATCATCACCCCCATAATCTGCGATTTTTTTTCTTACCAAAAATGATAATTCCTTCTCAGTACCATTGGGAGAATTCATGCAAAATTCCCGGATATCATTGATCGTTTTCGTCCCAATCTCCGCTGCTTTAATTAAACTCTTAATCTCAAATTCTGTTTTAGTAGCTCTTAATTCCTGCAAAAGTTGCCCTATTTGGATCGGCTCTTCAAAAAATTTAACTCCCGGTATAAGCGCTTTCATTTTTACGATATATCCATAACTCGTCATTGAATGGACCCCAACCATGATCTCAGATTTTTTCCAGCGATTTTCAAATAAATCTTTTAAGGTTAGAAGCGTGTTGAAACTAAAATTCGCTGGATTTATAATTTCCTCAACTTCAGAATGTTTTTCCGCTAAGGCAATATCCCAAGGAATTAAAAACGATTCTCCACTTGATTTTATTAGCATGGTAGCGTCGGTTGGATGACCAGAAAGATATTGTAAGTTCACATTCCGGCTATTTTCGCTATCCGTTATCAGGAGAACATCGATTTTGTTTTCTTCTAAAAATTTCAAGATTAATTCGAATTTTTCTTCAGTAATCGCTCGCATGATCGTTCTATCTTGATACAGGTTATTTTTATTTAATCATATTATGATATTATTCTTGTATAATTCTATATTAGATCTAAAAAAAGAATTTTGAATCCTTCAGAATTGTTTGGATTATGAGATAAATCCACGCAATGGATAATGAATTAACTTCTATCAACTTGAAAATACCATTCCTTGAGAGATTCTTCATTTTTTTTACATCTTCCAATAGTTCGATATTAATTTATCTTCTTGATTTGTGTAAATAAATCACGTCAAAAATCATTCGATTTTTTTTTTTATATATTCAAATGATGAAATTTATAAATTGATAAGAAATAATAATAATGAAAAACCCAAAAATCATGATTCCTTCCACACCACTACCCTGGATTTTTGTCTTTTGGTAGTGCGGATACGCACACTTATTTCGCCCTCCTCTCCCTAACCTCTTTCGGACCTCTTCGTTAGGTCTCGGTGGTGTGGAAGGATCACCTTTTTGATTAAAAATTATTATACGACATTATTTTAATAAATATGATATCATTACAATATTTATAGGGGAATACATGCCTGCTATTACAAGTAAATTCATTATTCCCTAATCATTAAATATAAATTGAAACATATAATTCATGGGGATTTTATTGAAAAAAAAAATGATGCTAATAATTATAATCGCAATCAGTATTATAGTTGGAATTTCCGCTATTTATCTCTTAAATAGATCAGGCGTGTTCTTTAATCCAGGAAACCGATATCCCAGTACAAACCTCAACTATATGGGTGTCATTTTTGATTATGAATCAGATATCCACGCGTTTAATGAAGGATATAGCGAAAGTGCGAGTTGTCCATGGGGTTTCGAGCACAATGGGATTGATTATTTTTTCAATAATGGAACAAACGTGCTTGCAGCAGCTCCCGGTCAAGTTTGGGAAATTGAAACGCACCAAGAAGCAGGAGAAAATAAGTACCACGTTAGAATTTGGATTAGATTTAATTCCAGTGTGAATGTAGGCTATAACTTCGAACCTTGGACTCCTGTAGAATCAAAAAGAGAGCAACAGATTTCAATGTTCAAAGTGGGAGTAGGAGATTGGGTCCAAAAAGGTGATATTATTGCGGAGTTCTTGCAATGTAATGCATCAGCTCATATTCACTTCGACATTATAGAAAATGGACTAAGACACTGTCCAACCAAATATTTCGATGCAACAGGTTTCACACAAATCATGAACCTAATCCATTCTTATCATCCAACATGGAATCTTTGTTATTCCTAAATAAAAAGTATCACAACTTTTTTTTAGGTTGTATAAACATATGATTACTCTATCAATTACTCTAAAATAAAATGTTAATTGGTAAAATTATATGAGTCAAAAAATTATCGATAAACAACGAATTGAAAAGGGGAGCCACTATATTATCATTGGATTTCTCTTAATCAGAAGGAGACCTCTCAAGGACTTAAAACAATTAGGGATTATTTCAATGGGATATGGTTATGGACTATTCATTTTGGGAATGCTCGTTGTAATAGGGATTAATCTACAACCTGGATATCTCATCCCTAACATCATTATGTTTATTCTAACTATACCTGTATTCATAATGGGGCTTATCTTGCTCTTTAAAGGCTTGCATTTGTATCGAGAATAAAGATAACAAAATATTCATTAATGTGTTATGTATTAATTGATATGATTTTTATGATATTTAGATACTACTTTAAAATAGATTTGTAATCGAGGAAATTGAATAATTAATAAACGTAAAACTTTTGATTTACAAAATTTAATATATAATTATTATTATTAGATCTTCAAAATCAAATTATAATCAATTTTAATGTAAAATAGTCTTGAGGTTCGAATTACATGCCAAGTAGACGGGGAGATGGAACATTAGTTTTCAAAATTTGCTTTTATGGTCCTTCCTTGGGAGGGAAAACAACTGCCTTAGAATGGGTTTATAACAAAGAAGGGCTTGCAAGTGGAGATATGCAACAGATCCAAGATCCTACTGGACGAACATTATTTTTTGACCGTGTTGTTGCGCGTGTATCGAATGTAGTATTTCAAGTTTATACAGTAGCTGGCCAAAGACGTCATAAATTCCAACGTCAAACAGTTTTGAAAGGAACTGACGCCGTAATATTTACTTGGGATTCCCTAATCGACCAGTGGGGAGAGAACATTTGGTCCCTTAAAGAATTATTGAAATTCTATGGAAACAAACTCATACCTACAGCTATAGCAGAACCACCCGAGGTTCCTTTGGTTCTTTTAGCAAATAAGCGAGATTTGGAGGATATTGTGGAAATTTCAAAGATCAGACAAGTTTTAGACACTGCGAAATTAAATCATTGCTTAATTTATGAAACCATTGCCATCACAGGAGTGAACGTGAAGAGAGCTTTTGTATACGGAGCACGACAAGCAGTTTTAAACCATTACAAGAAACTGTCGGGTCAAGCAATGGAAAGTCCTTCTTGGTAAGAAAAATATTCTCCAGCACTAATTTTTAATTTATCTTATCATACATTAAGTAAGATTGTAATCTAAATTTACTTCTACTATAATTGTATCTATAGATGGATGATTTCGGGTTCAATTTTACCTTCTGTAATTTTAAGATAACCATACGAACTGACCACTGTGAACTTGTTATCTATTGGAGAGGTAGTCCCCGGGCTAAAAAATAAAATTCCATCAACAATTTCATTTTCGGGTCTATGTGTGTGACCAAAAATTACCACATCTTTGCTACTATTTGAAAGGTTTAAATTTTTAATCAATCGCTTAATGATCATATTTGGTCCGCCCATTCCATGAACCAGTAAGAGTTTATGACCAAAAATCTCCAATTCTATTTTATCGGGTAAAATAGCATTTAGTTGATGATCAAAATCCATATTTCCTCGAACCGCAATAACTTTATCCTTTCCAAATTGATCAATAAGGTGTTGATATACTTTAAACTCGGTAAAATCTCCTAGGTGAAATATGTAATCAACCTTTCTTTTCTTAAATTCTTCTATCACAATTTCAGGAAACACTTTGGTCCTATGTGGGATATGTGTATCAGATAACACTCCAATCAGTAATTCTTTTTTATCAGTCTTAATCATGAGGATCACCAAAAGTAATGGAAAATTGAATGAATTTTATCTTAATTATATATTCTTATTTAATGAAACCGATCGCTTTCAAGGTTTTAACATGTTGTTCCATGTTCCATTGTATTCCCCCGAGATTTTCTTTAGGGAATATTTTTGAATTGGGGATGATGTATTCTTGGTATTTTTGAGTTATATAGTTAACGTCGGGATTTTCATTATACCATTTAATGATTGAATCTTTAGCATTGAAGTATTTATCTTTAAAACTATCTAAAAAATGCTGAAAACCTTCACCACTATAAACTCCAAAGTGAGCAAGAGATATGGATTCCAATTGATCCTTCATTCCTTGAAGTTTTTCAAATGAACTCAATAATGACGGTTCATCGAAATGCGGTCCGTATAGGTTTGCATAGTATGTATCGTTGTCAATCTGATCCAAGATCGCATCTCCTACGATGATGTTTTTATGTAGCTTATCGTATACAACAATTGAATCTTGCGTGTGTCCAAAGAATTCGTAAATGCGAAGTTTAAATCCGTTCAAATCAATAATGTCGTTTTCTTTTAGAGGAGTCACGTTTTCAATAGGATCTACGATATATTCAAAAAAGTGGTTCATTTCCTCGGGATGTTTCAAAATCGGCAAAGCATTTTCATGTGAGAATATTTCAACTTCTTCCCCCTCCATTTGTTTTAGTATTCGAGGGAGTGCTTGAATGTGATCCCAATGTGCATGAGTAAGTAGTATCTTGTGGATTGGGAAAAAATTCAAAGCTTTAAGCTTTTTCACGACCTTTCTTGCAGCCAATGTTTCTCCTGTATCGATTAACAATCGCATTCCATCATTTTCTAAAAGATACAATGATAATGTACCCTTTAGCTTCATGAATTCTGCATCTATCAAGTATGAATTTTCATTAAACTTGCCTTCTTCTTTAAAATGATCCATGTTAAAATCTCTTTTCTAAAATTAACTTCTTTAAAATGAATTAGAGGGCTTGATATAAAAATTTTGATGAATTTATTTTCATAAAAAGAGCATTTTATTCTTCATTTAGAATTTCTTGGTTTTTCATGCGAAGTTTCATCACGTTGAGAGCAAAGTTTATAACATCTTGAATACTGCTCCAGCGCTCGTCAGTTTCTATGATATCCCTGATCCAATAATATAGCTCTTGTTTAATTGGTAGGGTACAATAGATAGGTTGCGTGAGTCGCGCTTCTTTCGAATGAACTTTATTAAAAAGCCAAGATATGATATTTACTATTAACTTGAAATTATCAGCCCCATGGATACCATATTGATCATTAAAGCCTGAGATTAACGATAAATTTGCTAGCATTACAACCTTTCCCAATCCATAATGACCAACCGCCAATATTGGTGCTTTACTTACGGGTTCATCCATCCAAACGTCATGCATATAAACTTTATGCCATGAAGAATCTTCGGAAGAAAATGCAATGGCATTTATATCTATATCCGTATCTTCAATCGTTTTATCAATTGTTAGAGTACACCCTCCAGAATGAATTATTTGATTAAGATCCCGAGTGATGAAGTGAGCTTTAAACTTATTTATTATGGGTCGCGAATTGTTTTTAGAAAAATGTTCATTATCATATAATGAATCCGGGTTGAAAGTGACTCCAAAATGTTTCGTCAGCTCGCTTATATTATTCTTATTTTCGAAATCTCCGCCTTTATCATTTATTGCAAATACACTCCCTCCATCTCGAACATATTTAATAATATCTGCAATTTCTTCTGGAGTTATGTATTTCTCATTCATTGGTACGCCAATTATAAAGATATTGTATTTGGATAGTTTCTCATACGTTATTCCAGCTTCAATTTTCCCCACTTTAAAATCAGAATTAAATAAATATTCTATAAAATCGGTAAATCCAGTGTCTTCGATCCTTAGTTTATTGTCATGAGAACAATCGAATCCAATATTATTTTCAGCATTCATCAGCGCTCAACCTTTTTTAGATAATTTTAACAGAACATGTTATGAATTTATAAGAAGAATAATTATTTTAAATCATGCTAAAAAAACAATGGGAAAAAGTCGAAAATAAACAAGCGATTTTAGCCGATGGTACTCCAGTAAAAGACGTCTTTATTCGTTGGTTAGTTGACAAAGATGATGGTGCTCGTAATTTTGCCATGCGTCGAATCGAGATCAAACCAGGAGGAAAAGTTCCCTTGCATGGTCATCTCGAAGATCACGAAATTTTTATTCTACAAGGAAAGGGGAAATTCTCTAATGATAAGGGACAAGAAGAGCTAGCGAATGAGGGTGATGTATTTTACATTCCTCCTTTAGAAAAACATTCCATGGAAAATCTTGGAGAAAATGATCTTGCATTTATTTGCGTCATACCATATGTAAAGAAAGAGAAATAACTTCTAAATTGAAGATTTAGTTATTATTCAGAAGATTCTTTTGTACACTTACCAATAGCCACTACTGAATCGTTTTCATACAATTTTATCACCCTGACACCTTTAGCTTTTCTATGAGTTATCCGTATTGAATCAACTGGGACTCTTATGACTTGTCCTTGTTCGGTTCCAATCAAAAGATCCATGTGATGTGCGATTCTTGATGCAATAACCTCATCCTTCTGTTCTAAATTTAAACTGATATTTCTGACTCCTTTGGCACCTCTTCCAGTCTTTCGATATTCTTTTACTTTTGTTCTTTGACCATGACCATTTTTTGTCAATGTTAATATGATATCATCATCGGAAACAAGAAGAGTATCAATAATATCGTCATTTTCTCTAAGATCAGCTCCTTTCACTCCCATGGATGTTTTACCTAATTCTCTTAATTCCGATTCATCGAACCTTATTGCATAACCAAGCTTTGTCACCAAAAAAATATCTTGCAATTCATTTTTTAGCCTCTTGACACTAACTAATTCATCACCCGATTTAATTCTTTGAGCACGTACGCCAGTAGATTTAAATTTAGAGAATAACTTTAAGGGGGTCTTCTTTATGATTCCATTTTTAGTCGTCATTATTAACATCTCTGACGTAGCAAAATTATTGATAGGAATCATCGAGGCAACCCGTTCACCTTCTTGGAGCGGAATTAAATTGATGATTGGTTTTCCTCGAGCAGTTCTGGTTTGTAAAGGGATATCATAACATTTTATAGAATACACGCGTCCTTGTGATGTAAAAATTAAGATCGTGTCGTGAGTTGTACTAACGAATAGATCGTCAATGAGATCTTCCTCTCTGATTGTCATTCCCTTTTTACCTCGACCGCCACGTCTTTGAGCTTGGTAATCTTCCAAGGATATGCGTTTGATGTATTGATTTTTTGTAAAGATAACAATGGTGGGTTCTTTTTTAATAAAAGCTTTTCTATCTACATCTCTGGTACTATCCTCTTCTTCTTCAATGAATTTTATTTCCGTTTTTCTGTCATCTCCGTACTTCTTGCTTAATTCCTGTAATTCTACTTTTATAATACCTAATCGAATTGATTCGTCCTTAAGGATTTTATTGTATTCGGCAATACTCTTATTCAATTCATCCTTTTCTTCTACTAATTTTTGGATTTCTAGACTTGTTAATCGAGATAAAGGCATGCTTAATATGGATTGAACTTGAATATCACTTAATCCATATGCAGATTTGAGCTTCTCTCTTGCTTCATTCGCGTCTTTTGAGTTTTTAATAAGGTTAACTACATTATCAATATCATTTAAAGCGATTAGTAACCCTTCTACTTTATGAAGGCGTTCTTGTGCTTTTTTTAATAAGAATTCCGTTTTCTTGTAAATAACATCTAATCGATGTTCTAAATACTCTTCAATGATTTCTTTTAGGTTGAGGATTTTTGGTTGTTTCCCATTATTAATCAAGACCAAGTTAGTCGTGTTGAAACTACTCATTAACTTTGTTCGTTTGAGTAATATATTTTCTATTATCACCGGTTGTGCACTTTTAGTAAGATCTAACACGATTCGCATTCCGTTCCTGTCAGATTCATCTCGTAAATCTCTCACATCCTTTAATACGCCGTCTTTAATTAACTTGGCAATAGATTCTATCAATACGGTTTTATTGACTAAATATGGAATTTCAGTGATGATTAAACTCGTACTTTTTCCTTTTATTTCAGTTTCAATTCTTCCACTTAGGGAAAAAGCACCGATTCCAGTAGTGAATGAATTATAAATTCCACTTGTTCCTTGAATTATTCCCCCCGTAGGAAAATCTGGACCTTTAATAAATTGCATTAACTCTTCAATTGAGATCTCTGGATCATCGATTGTTGCTATTATCCCGTCACATACTTCTCTTAAGTTATGAGGAGGCATGGATGTAGCCATTCCTACCGCAATCCCCTTAGTGCCATTCAATAAAATATTAGGGAGTTTGGAAGGCATATACACGGGTTCTAGAGTAGTGCCATCGAAATTTGGAATAAAATCAACTGTATCTTTATCAATATCTTCAATGAGTTCATTCGAAATCAAGGAAAGTCGCGCCTCAGTATAACGATAAGCTGCAGGAGGATCTCCATCTATCGAACCAAAGTTCCCTTGAGGATGAATGAGAGGATATCGCAATGAAAAATCTTGTCCCATTCTTACTAAAGAATTATATACGGCCATATCACCGTGAGGATGGAAGTTTCCTAACACTTCACCAACAATTTTAGCACATTTTACATGCGGTCCATTTGAATACCAATTATTTGTTAACATGGCATAGATTATGCGTCTATGGACCGGCTTCAATCCGTCTCGAACATCCGGAATCGCCCTGCCAATTATTGTTGACATGGCATAGTCAATATAACTGGATTGTAATCGCTCTTTTAAAAACGTGTCCTCAATTTGTTCCGTTGTCAATTTATTACCTCATTTGATAAATTTTCCTAAAATTAGATATCTAATATCTTTACTTCATCAAAATGGCTAATGATAAACTTCTTTCTAGCTTTTACTTCTTTACCCATTAATTTGGTAAATATCAAATCATTCTCAATATAATCTTCATAGATTACCCTTTTCAGCCTGCGAGTTTTAATATTCATAGTTGTATCGTAAAGTTCCTCTGGATTCATCTCTCCTAAACCTTTGTAACGCTGAGTCTTAATAGATTCCGCGTTTTTTAGATTATACTTATTCATAATATTCTTAATTAAATCATCCTTTTCCTTATCAGAAAGAACATATTCTTTGTCCTTTTTATAAGATACCTTATATAATGGAGGAACAGCAATATATAAATGACCTTCATCTATTAAAGGCCGCATGTAACGGAAGAAAAATGTAAGTAAAAGTGTTTCTATGTGATAACCGTCAACGTCAGCATCGCACATAATAATAATCTTATGATATCTCAGCTTACTAAGATCAAACGTGTCCTGATTATCAAAATTCCCATTTTCATCTTCCTCCTCTTCAGACTCACCATTGGCTTCATTTAGATCTATGTCTTCTTTAAAACCCACACCTAAAGCTTTAATTAATGATTGAATTTCAGCGTTTTGTAAAATTTTATCCAAGCGAGATTTCTCCACATTCAAAATTTTTCCTCTTAACGGAAGAATAGCTTGATAGGTCCTATCTCGTCCTTGTTTTGCAGATCCCCCAGCAGAATTACCTTCTACGATGAAAATTTCGGCAACTTTTGGGTCATTCGAGGAACAGTCAGCGAGTTTTCCGGGCATTCGGGCACTATCCAAGGCTGATTTTCTGCGTATTAATTGTCTTGCTTTTTGTGCTGCTTCCCTAGCTAATTTAGCGTTAATAGATTTCAAGACAATCGCTTTTGCAGTTTTTGGATTTTCTTCCAAGTATTGAGTTAATCTATCACTTACTATCTGACCAACAATTTGACGCATTTCAGGATTTCCTAACTTTATTTTTGTTTGACTTTCAAATTGGGGATCGGGGAGTTTCACAGATATGACGGCTGATAGACCCTCACGTGAATCAGATCCACTCAATAAATGTTCTTTATATTTTTTTTCCATAAAATTATCGATATATGAATTATAAGTACGCGTCAAAGCAGTTTTAAACGCAGTGAGATGAGTCCCACCTTCGATGGTATTTATGGTATTTGCATAAGATAGTATATTGCTTTGATACCCTTGATTATATTGCAGTGCTACATCGCAATAGACAACAGATCCATCAGTATCTGTATTTGAATCACTAATATAAATAATATCGTCATGCAATGGTTGTTTATCTTTATTAAGGTAAGAAATAAATTCCTGAATTCCTCCCTCATAAAAGAATTCCTCCTTGACATCCGCAAATTTATCGTTCAATTCAAATCTAGCTTGCGGGGTTAAGAATGCAAGTTCGCGCATTCTATTACTTATGATAGAAGGTGTAAATATTCTCTCTTTCTCATCAAACTCAAAAATTTCCTTATCAGGATAAAACGTAATGCGAGTAGAGGTGCCCTTATCATTGGTCTCAGTAATTTCGGGATCTGATACTTTTTTTCCTCGAGAAAATCTCTGTCTATAAATACATCCATCCTTATGTATCTCAACTTCCAACCATTCTGCCAAGGCATTAACTACGGAAAGTCCTACACCATGCAATCCTCCAGAAATTTTATAACTCTTATTATCGAATTTACCACCTGCATGAAGATGTTCCATTATGACTTCTAAAGCAGGTCTTTTAAATTCAGGATGTTCATCTATAGGAATTCCTCTACCGTTGTCATAAACTTGAACAGAATTATCTTGAAAAAGGGTAACCTTAATCTCATTTGCATAACTACCTATAGCTTCGTCAACTGAGTTATCCAAAACCTCAAATACAAGGTGGTGAAGCCCTTTCTTGCCTTGATCGCCGATGTACATTGCCGGCCTCTTTCTTTGGCTGCTATTCATGAAATATGAAAATCAGCATACGCCGTCGAGGCCTTTAAGTACTTGGATATCATCAGCGTCATAAGTATTGTTATCAGCCATAAGAAATCGAATCGGATCGTGTAATTTTGTAATCGTAAATTTATCAATTCTTAAATGAATTACCGTGATAATTTATCAATTTACATATAATGTATATCATTCCGATTTTTTAAATGTTAGCACATTTTTTTAAGGCTTTTAAGAAAGAAAAAATTATCAGAATTATTGGATTCTTTTAAATATTCTTGGAAAATTTCATATCATTAAAATTAAAGCTAAAATTCGGCACGTTTATATTGAGTGTTTCAGAAATTTAAAGTAATATTTACGTGAAATGTGCTTAGTTAAAACTGTTTCTTTCAAGAAAATTGTCCAAAATTAGAAGAGATCTCATTAAAATTATTATTTATTGATTTAAGCTAAATTTCACGTCAAAAAGATTCTATCATCAACTTTAGTAATAGATTTTTAAAGCTCTAAAATTGACTGTATTATACTTGCTTTTAGTGAAAAGAAAAGTCTTAGAAATTAGAGTTCCTTCTCATTGATTCTGCCATTTTTACAATTTCGGATAATTGTGAATTCACGTCATGAGTTCGAATTACGTGTGCGCCATTAAAGACCGCTATTGCAGTAGCTGAGAGAGTTCCATTAAGTCGCTTTTCAGGTTCGGGAATGTTTAAAGTTGTTCCGATAAAAGATTTTCTGGAAATTGCCACTAAGATTGGTCGTCTAAGAGAGTGAAGTTTTTGTAAGTTTCCAATTATTTTCATATCACATTCAGGAGTTTTTTCCTCAATCCAGTGACCAATTCCGGGATCTAATATTAATTTTTTAGTATCATACCCCTTAGAATTTAATAATTTAATGGTTCGTTTTGATTCTTTGACAATTTCTTCAATCGTTAGTAAATCGCCCGGTACAGACTTAGAAATCATTAGAATAATGGGCAAATCATGCTGTACAATAAAATTTAATAACTTGGGGTCCGTTTTTAGACAACTCACATCGTTAATTATGATTTTCTTTTTGAACCTTAAAGCAATATCGTGTGTTTTTCGAGCAACGTCTCGATATTGGGTATCTATAGATATTATAACATCATCTGGGACGATCTTACAACATGTTTCCATTGCGGGAATTATTCTATCAAGTTCTTCTGATACGCTAATTTTTTTTGACCATGGAGCGGTAGAACGAGCACCTAGGTCGAGCATTTGTGCTCCATTATTTATCATTTCTAAAGTTATTTTTTCCAATGCTTTCTGATCTTCGTATACCGAGCCTTTATAGAAGGATTCTGGACTTAAATTCAACACACCCATGATAATTGTTGGAAAATCATCGCCAATATCCAAAAAATCATATAGTTTTACTTGTATTTTTTCCATTTTCCTCAGTAAGAGAAAAAAAGTATATCAAATAAGTTTAATTTTTTTACATACAATGGAACTGATTTCTTTAAAGTTACCCTTAATTAAAATGGGGGATCCACTAATAAAAACCTTAATTAAATCCATCAAGGAAAAATTAAATTCTCTTGAAGAAGGAGATATCATCGTTATTGCCGAAAAAGTGATCGCAACATCTCAAGGCAGGGTTGTTAATTTAGATGATGTACACAATATATCCCCAAAAGCTAAAAATTTAGCAAAGAAATATGATATGGATCCACGATATGTGGAATTAATCATCAATGAGGCATCAATGATACTAGGTGGCATGACTCATGTCATTTTGACAAAAGTTAATGATTTTTTGATTGCGAATTCAGGAATCGATCAATCTAATGCGGGACCAAATCAAGTGGTGCTTTTACCAGAAAAACTTCAAGAAACCATAACGAAATACCGAGAAACTTTGAAAGAGACATTTAATATCAAAGATTTAGGAGTGATTATCTCTGACTCGAGGGTGCAACCCTTAAGAAAGGGAACAATTGGGATTGCTATCGCAACAGCTGGATTTGAACCCGTTGAAGATCTTCGAGGAACTCCAGATCTTTTCAACAGACCTTTAGAAATAACGATGAGGGCCGTAGCTGACGATCTTGCTAGTGCAGCGCAATTTCTTTTGAGTGAAGCAAATCAACAAACACCGATTGTAGTGATTAGGGGGACAAACGTTAAATTTACTGAAAATCCAACACTATCACCGGAAATGGCTCCTGAAGAGTGCCTTTATATGAATATTTTTTCTAGATATCTTTTAAGAAAAAAGAAAACCACTCGTAAAATTGAATAATTGTTTTAAACCTTTAATAGTGCTATTTTTTGATATATTTGAGCCATTAGATAGAATCCCTACCATAATGAAATCATTTCTAAACACAAATTTATAATTACAATTATAAGAAAAACAAATTCAATGATAATTTATCGATATTTAAATCCCATAATTCTATTATTGGTTAAATAGATCAAAAATAATACTATTTTTTATAGTAATATTTAAATTTGTTATTGGTTTTTCTCATTATTGTTATCTCACACACTTTTTAATCTCAATAAAAATATAATAAGATGGGAGGAAATTAAAATGGATATTGATTTTAAAGATGACGACGACGATGAAGATTGGGACGATATGGACGACGAAGATGAAGATTGGGACGATTTTGACGAAGACGATGAAGATATATAAATTAAAATAGACCGATAGCCTCTTTTAATGCCTAAAATTTAATCTAAAACCCTCTAAATTTTTTTAATAAATTTTTTTTAATTAGAATTTCAAGTAAAAGTGAAAATTTTCTAATTTGAATAAGATTAGATGATTTTCATTCTCTGTAATAGTCCTGTAACCAAAATTGGTAAGGCAATGGACGCATCACACCATACACTTATATATTTTGCCTCTAAAGAATATTTTCCCCAACTTTTTGATTCAGAAATTGTGCAACCAGAAAGACCACCATCATATTCGGTAGCAGTATGTATTCTAACTGAATATTTATATCCCATATTTTCAACATTTTCTATTTGATCAAGTAAAGGAAAAATTTGTTGAGCCCAATTTCTTGGAACACCCCCTCCAATTATTAAAGTACCGTGTTCTTTGGATTTTCTTATAACATCTGCAAATTTTAATACATCTCCGAAGATATCAAGATTAAATTTATAACCTTCTCTAACCGAATATTTAATTAAGTTTAATGCAAATTCAGAATCAGAAAATGCTGGAACAAAAATAGGAATGTTATTCTTAGCAGCTATAGTTAAAATACTCCTTTTATTTAATTTTTCACCAACTTTTTTTAATAGATCTGAAGGTAAAATGCTGATTTCTTTGGATTCAAATAAACTATGAATGATATCTAGTAATATATCTTCTGCAATCTTATAATTTCCTTCTGGGAGTAAAGTATCATAAATTCTATTAATTCTCAATTTATATAACTCATTATCATCCATGTTGGGATTTCCAATATAGTGCCCCATATTAGTCACAGTATCGAGAAAATCATGTATGATATTTGCTCCTGTAGAAACTAAAACATCAATCAATTTATTTTCCATTAACGTGCAAATTAAATCTCCCATACCTGCGGGAACCATGGCACCACTTAATGTCAATACGGTTAAAATGTCTGGATTACTGACCATTTTATAAAGAATATCTAAAGCTATCCCTAAGTTTCTTCCTTGAAATCCACAATATTTAAGTGCACTCAGAAGATCATCCACATTTTTGACTTCTTTAACATTAAACGGAGTTATTTTTTGACTTAAGTAGTCTTCTTTATGTGTTTTATTCATAATATGAATGAAGTATTCCAAATTTATTAAATAAATTAATGCAATCAGCTTGAATTAAAAAAAAAATCCAATTTATCTAATTACTCCCTTTATTAATTGACATAATGGATTCATGATTCTTTGAATAAAAGATATCTTAAACATTATTTTTTTGATTTTACTCTAATTCTCCCATATATCTTCATAACAAATTAGAATATAATAAATATCTCTCTAAATAGGGTTAATAATAAAACTTTAGAATCAAGGTATCCGAGTAAATCTATAATTTTCAAATACATTTAAATATTAATTATTATTTTTTTTGCATAATTAATATATATAATACATTTTATATTGAAACATGTCACTTGTCCCAAAAAAAGTATTCTTTGTAAAAGGTAAAGGATTTCACAAAAAAAGACTGGCAGCTTTTGAAGCAGCTCTTAGAGATGCGGGAATTGAGAAATTCAATTTAGTTAGCGTTTCTTCTATATTTCCTCCCTATTGTATTGAAATAAGCAAGGAAGATGGTCTTAAGCAATTCCGTCCTGGACAGGTTGTGTATACAGTACTCGCTAGAGTTGAATCCAATGAATTTAATCGCTTGATTTCTGCAGCGATAGGTGTAGCAAAGCCAGCTGATAAAGGTCAATATGGATATTTAAGTGAACATCATACATTCGGAGTAAAACCCGAAAAAACAGGAGATATAGCAGAAGATTTAGCAGCAGAAATGTTAGCTACAACATTGGGAGTTTCATTTGATCCCGACGCCAATTATGATGAAAAACGCGAAGTTTTCAGAATGGAAAACAAAATAGTTGAAACCAAAAATATTACTGAATCTGCTACCGTTAGAGAGGAAGATGAATGGGCATGTGCTCTCGCAGCTGCAATTTTCATTATATGATTGAATTTAAATAGTAGCTTGCAGTTTTTTCTACAAATAATTTTTCTCTTAGATTTCTGACTTATAACACAAATTTATTATTTTATGTTTTATTCTATTGAAGCAATTAGTAAAAAGTATCATTGGGATTAATTTCTCGATATTCTAATTGTTGATAATGAAAGAATCAGAATATATTACAATAGAAGAGGCTTTAAAAAAAGAATCTGGCAAAGTTAAATTAAGAGGCTGGATTTACCGACATAGATCGTCAAACAAGTTTGTTTTCATAATTTTAAGAGATGAATCTGATATTATTCAATGTGTCATCTCAAACAGTAAAAATCCCCAAATCTTTGAGATCGCTGAAAAACTAACTATTGAATCTTCGGTAAAACTTTCAGGAGATATAAAGAAAGATGATAGGGCTCCAACTGGTTATGAAGTATCTGTAAATGATATGGAGATAATTCAAATAGCTGAACCATTCCCAATAACTGAGCATCAATCCCCTGAACTCCTTTATGATAATAGGCATCTTTGGATAAGATCAAGAAAATTAAATGCTGTACTTAAAATTCGACATACTATTGTTGGAGCTATTCATCAATTCTTCAGAAGTAATGGATATTATGAATTTGATGCTCCTATTTTTCAGCCTAGCATGTCTGAAGGAGGATCAACATTATTTGAGGTTAAGTATTATGATGATAAAGTATATCTAAGTCAATCGTGGCAGTTATATGCCGAGGCAGGAATATTTTCTCTGGGAAAGATTTATAATATGGGTCCAACCTTTAGAGCTGAAAAATCAAAAACTTCGAGGCATTTATCGGAATTTTGGATGGCAGAAATGGAAGCTGCTTGGATGCAATTAGATGAAATCACAGAAGTAGCTAAAGCAGAGATAAGATATATCATTAAGGAAGTCTTAAAGAATAATAGGAAAGAACTTGAAATTTTGGAAAGAGATATTAGTCTATTAGAAAAATATGAGACTGCAGAATATCCTACTATAAAATATATTGATGCCTTAAAGCTTCTTGAAGAAAATTATGAAATGAAAGTTCCTTGGGGAAAAGATTTAAGAACAATTGAAGAAGCAAAGATTGCTGACCACTTTAAAGTTCCTGTTGTGGTAACACATTATCCGACAGAGATCATGGGATTTTATAAGCCACCTAGCTCAGAAAATCCTAAAGAAGCATTGTGTTTTGATATGCTTGCTCCAGAAGGATACTGCGAGATAATAGGAGGATCCGAGAGGAGTTTATTAGTTGAAAATATGAAGGAAAGATTACGAGCTGAAGGAGAAGATCCCAAAACCTATAACTGGTATTTTGACTTAAGAACCTATGGAAGTGTTCCACATTCAGGGTATGGTTTAGGAGTTGAAAGGGTAATTTCGTGGATCTGTGGATTAGATAATATAAAGGATGCGATCGCGTTTCCGCGGACTATGCTTAGAAAATCACCTTAGCCAAGCTTTTTAGAACTTTCACATTCTTTTCATAATCCTAACTAATTCAAATTAAATAGATTATTAACTTACAAGTTGTATAAAATACATTGAGAGATTAATAATGAAATTACCTGAAATTAGCCTTGTGGAAGATTGGTTGAAAGAAGGTTATCTACATAATCCAGGACCTTGGGTAAAGCACAGTAAATATGTTGCTAATGCTGCCAAAATAATTGCGAACAAGATAGAAAATCTTAATGAAAATACGGCTTATATAATGGGTTTAATTCATGATATGGGCAGGATTGCGGGAATAACTCAAGAACGCCATTCAATTGATGGATATAATTTTATAAAAAAGAAAGGGTTCGAAAAATTAGCGCGAATTTGCATTACTCATTGTTTTCCTAATAAAAATATTAATGCAAACATAGGGATATGGGAGTGTACTAAAAATGAACTAAAATTTATTGAAACCTTCCTTGAAAATTCTGAATACGGCGATTATGATCGATTAATTCAATTATGTGATTGCATAACAATGGAAGATAAATATATTTTGATTGAAAAGCGTTTAGTTGATGTGGTTTTACGCTACAACTTAAAAAATCAAGTCTCTTTAGGAATCCCTGTATTACAAAAATGGCAGAAATATTTAGAAATAAAAGATTATTTTTCAAACTTGATCGGTGAATCAATCTATAATCTTCTACCAAATGTTATAGAGAATACTTTTGGTACGATTAAATCAGATTAAATTTTAGTGAAATTTTTTAGTAGCGTCAAATTTGTGAAATTAATACGAATATAGTGAATCATAATGGAACTCGGCAATTACACGGCACATGAATTAATTGAAAAAATTCGGGCTAAAGATATTCGTATAAGCGAAATTTTACAATCGAGTTTCGATAGGATTGATGAAATAGATAAATTTATCCATTCATTTGTCAATTACTCAAAAGAAAAGGCACTTAAAATAGCGAAACAATATGATAACAGAATAAAAAACAATAAAAAAATTGGAAAATTATTTGGACTTCCCTTAGCCAACAAGGATTTAATCTGTTTGAAAGATTTCCCCACAACGTGTTGTTCAAAGATATTAGAAGGGTTTAAACCCCCATATAATGCATTCGTAATTGAACGATTAGTTGAACAAGAAGGAGCAATTCACATAGGGAATACGAATATGGATGAATTTGCCATGGGAAGTTCAACTGAATCTAGTTGTTATGGACCGACTTACAATCCGTGGGATTTAAAAAGAGTTCCTGGTGGATCTAGCGGGGGATCTGCCACTGCAATAGCATCAGGACAAGCAATGCTTGCTTTAGGTAGTGATACAGGAGGGAGTATCAGATGTCCTGCATCTTTTTGTGGTGTTGTAGGATTAAAACCAACATATGGAAGAATTTCACGATATGGGCTCATAGCATTTGCAAATTCATTGGATCAAATTGGATCAATCACCAAGTGTGTTCGTGATGCTGCATTGATGCTAGAAGTTATTTCAGGTAAGGATCCACTTGATTCCACCTCAATCGATATCAAAGTGGATAATTATACAGAGGAGATTGAAAAATCAATTGATAAGAAGGTACTAGGAATTCCAAATGAATTCTTTGGGGAAGGAGTCAATAGCACGGTAAAAAAAAGTGTCGAAAAGGCTATTAATAAATTGGAAGGTTTAGGGGCAACTACTATAGAAATTACTATTCCACATTTAGAATATACGGTTGCTACATATTATTTGATATGCATGTGTGAAGCTAGCTCAAATTTGGCAAGATATGATGGAATCAGATATGGGAAGATCACGGATGATCTCTCGGGTGATGTATTTGATGTAATTGGAAAAACTAGAGGCGAAAATTTCGGTCCGGAAGTAAGAAGGAGAATATTCTTGGGTACCTATGCTCTTTCTGCAGGCTATTATGATATGTACTACTTGAAAGCTTTAAAGGCGAGATCACTGATAAAACAAGATTTTATGAACGCATTTAAGAAATGTGATTCTATTTGTTGCCCAACCATGCCAATTACAGCATTTAAGATTGGAGAATTAATTAATAATCCTTTGCAAATGTATACAATTGATATTCTTACCTGCCCAGTAAACTTGGTAGGGCTCCCAGCACTATCTATTCCTTGTGGTTTTGACAATAATAATTTACCAATCGGTTTTCAAATAATTGGTGATTATTTTGATGAGAAAGGAATTTTAAATATTGGATATCAACTTGAACAAGAGTTAGGCATATATAGAAAAAAGCATCCGATAATCAAAGGAGGTGCTTAATTTGAGTAATCAAAATCATAAAATCATGATTGGATTGGAAGTTCATATCCAATTAACAAATCTCAAGTCAAAATTATTCTGTGATTGCAGTAATGATTATCGTGGAGCTGAACCAAACACTCACGTGTGTCCTATTTGTTTAGGTTTGCCCGGATCTCTTCCTGTTTTAAACAAGGAAGCAGTAGAATTTGCAACTAGATTAGCTATTGCATTAGATTGCAGAATAAATCATCAATTTTGGTTTTACAGGAAAAATTATCACTATCCAGACCTTCCAAAAGGATTTCAAATATCTCAATATAACAAGGCAGGAGGTAAAGCTTTTGCAGATGGAGGAAAAATCACGATAAAAATAAATAACCACAAAAAGGATATCCTTTTAAATAGAATCCATCTTGAAGAAGATCCCGCTCGATTAGTACACAAAGGAAGTATAGCAACTTCCCCATATACATTAGTAGATTATAATCGATCAGGTGTTTGCTTGATTGAAATCGTGACTGAACCCATAATAAATTCTCCAGAAGAAGCCAGAGAATTTCTAAAACAATTAAAGTCAATCGTTCAGTATTCTGAAATTTCAAATTTAGATCTTCAAGGTTCTGTTAGAGTGGATGCGAACATTTCACTTAAAGGCCATGAACGTAGTGAAGCTAAAAATATCAATAGCTTTAAAGAAGTGGAACGGGCATTAAGGCATGAAATTGTGCGACAAAAAAATATCATAAAAAGAGGAAAATCCTTGATATTAGAAACACGCCATTGGGATGAAAAAAGAAGGATCACGATTTCATTGCGTAAAAAAGAATTTGAAGCAGATTATCGCTATTTCCCTGAACAGGACTTGCCCCCAATCGAAATAGATGATGAATTTATTGATAAAGTTAGAAATGAATTGCCTGAAATGCCAAGCGAAAGATCCCATCGATTAATTAGGGAATACGATTTATCAGAATTTGATTCAGACAATTTAGTTTTAGATAAAAACATTGCTAACTTTTTTGAGGATGGTGTAAATTCTGATCCATCATTTGGACCAAATGAATACAAGCAATTTTGTAATTGGCTAATGAACACCATATTGGGATGGTTAAATGAACACAACATGACAATAAATGATACGAAATTATACACAAAACAAGTCGTTGATTTAGTCAATTATGTAAAAGAAGGACGAATCACTACTAAAATTGCTAAATCACTCATGGTTGACCTCATGCAAGGGGATTCCGTATCCAAAATACTAGAAAAGAAAGGCAAGGCAAGAATTTCAGATCAAAAGATTATTGAACAATTGAGTAGGGAGACTATAGAAGAAAATCCAAAGATAGTAGAAGATTGCACTAAGAATTCAAAGGCTATAGAAGCGCTCATTGGAAGAGTTATGAAAAAAACGCGGGGACAAGCCGATCCTTGGATAACAAGACAAATCATTCTTAAATTACTTAGAAAAATGGAAATGATTGATTAAAAAAGAGAAAAAATATGTATAGTTTAAAGAAGTGATTCTAAAGCTTGTGTTGCGGCTGAAAGTTTCAAGTTAATTATTCCCAATTTAGCTTCTACGGTCGATATTATTACCAAAACGTTTTCCTTTACGGTATTGAATAAAATCTTCCCTTTACCACTTTCAATGATTGCGTTATTAAATTGCCCTTGTTCTAATTCTTTGGTCGCTCTTTGTGAAGCTTTTAATATAAGAGTCACCATTGCTGCTACTGCTTCTGGATCTACCCACCCTGGAAGTGCAGAACCTTTAATTAGCCCAAATTTCTCTATTAGAGCTGCACCATGGACTCCTTTAATTGATTTCAAACTTTCTAAAATATTAGTAATTTCACTCATTTCACTCAGTTTAAATTGTCATTATCCTATGAATAATAAATATGCGATTAAGGTTTAAAAATGTTGAAGTAAGAATAAAGATGTAAATTTAATATTCATTATTTTGCAAAATTATTTAAAAAAAAGGAAACTTTGTTATTTTTTGAGATTACGTTCGATCTAATAGTAATATAACAATTACAATATCAGTTTAATATTCAATATATAAAAATAGATTATAAGTAAAAATGTTATATATTGAGACTTATACTAAGCTAATATAAATCTGGATTTTTTACCATGGGATCGATAGTATATCGCCATTATCAAGATGGTGATGAGACACAACTTGCGGATTTGTATAATAGATCTTTTCAAGCTAATGGACCCGGTTTGGTTCGAACTCCAAAAAATTGGAATTGGAGGTATGTTCAATCACCAAATTTTGAACCAGAAATGATCCAAATTGCTGAAGATACTGAAAAAAATAAAATCGTTGGTTCAATTCATGTAAGTTTAGTGGAACGGGTGTTTATTGACGAGATTTCCTTGCTAAATGGTGAAATAAATGATGTGGCATGTCACCCAGAATACATGCGTCAAGGAATTGCAAGGAGATTGTTAAAAAACGCGATTAAGTACATGAAGAAGAAAAAGTGCGATATATCAATGCTGACAGCTGATTATTCCGGTTTCCCACGAAAGAAATTATACTTAAAAGAAGGATATAGAGATTATGATAGGGAAAAGATGTTTGTTCAATTTCCTAATGTTCTTAATTTGTTCCATGATTTTTATGGATTCGCAATTTTAATTCCTGTATTTTTAATATTATCTTATATCCCAAGATTGTTATACAGATTAGTATTAAGATCAAAAACTTTTTTCAATGACGTTACCTATGAAATTGTTCGTAACGAGAGCCATTTTAAATACATGAATGCGCTAAACAGAATAATCAAGCCTCAATATGCAGGATTTCACCCTTATACTAAAAATAAATATATATGGGCCCGAATAAATGTTCCATCAAAGAGATATGAACCAACCTATATAATCATGAAAAAAAATAATGAAATTATTGGAGGTGCTGCGTTTAATACCGCAAATATTTATGGGTTTAATTATGGTTTGAAATTTAAGATTGGAATTATCCATGAGATATTTTTAGAAAAAAAGAAATTTCTTAATGAGTGGAATTTATATTATGGATATATTTATTTGTTGGATAGGCTGTTAAAAGCCGCTACAAGAAGATTTACAAGTGCAATAATATTATTTGCCAGCTCTTTTGATCATTCCTTGCATCAAGCACTAAGAGCCATGAAATTTTTTAGTTTTAATGGGGCAAGTGTAATGATGAAAATTCTCAAAAAGGATTTGAAAATTAAAAAACTCACAAAACCGCTTTATATCCCAACTCACGTTTCACTCTCGATTCCTTAAATAGAGAATTTTAAGTCCTTCTCTAGCATTAATTAATTACGTTCTTATGTGAAGTTAAATATCCATTATTATATAGATCTCAAGAATAATGAGGTTTTAAAGAATATGCCAAGAAGATGGTTAAATTGGATAAAAGAAAATAGCGGCATGCTTTCTTCGATAAGTGATCAAATATGGAATTTTGCTGAAATGAGTTTAGAAGAAGTGAATTCTTCAAAATTATTATCAAATACTTTAGAGGAAGCGGGATTTTCTGTTAAAAGAGGGGTAGCGGATATGCCCACGGCTTTTTATGCAAGTTATGGAACTGGAAAGCCAGTTATCGGAATATTAGGTGAATTTGATGCCCTTCCTGGACTAAGTCAAGCTGCAGAACCAAAAAGAAAGCCTTTAGTAGAGGGTGCTCCTGGACACGGATGCGGTCATAACTTATTGGGTGTAGGTTCTCTTGGTGCTGTATTAGCCGTTAAAGAAGAAATTGATGCGGGTGAAGTATCAGGAACGATTCGATATTATGGCTGTCCAGCCGAAGAAACTTACAATGCAAAAGGCTACATGGTCAAAGACGGATTATTTGATGATGTAGATATTGCCCTTACGTGGCATCCTGGATTTTTAAATATGTTAACAGTAATGAGTGCATTAGCAATGAATTCTGTAGTTTTTAAATTTCATGGAAGAACAGCTCACGCAGCAGGTGATCCTCAAAATGGGAGGAGCGCTTTGGATGGAGTTGAACTAATGAATGTTGGTGCTAATTATATGCGAGAACATATGATACAAGAAGCTCGTCTTCATTATGTTATAACAAATGGAGGAGAAGCTCCGAATGTCGTACCTGCGTTTGCAGAAGTTCACTATTTTGTAAGAGCACCAGAACGACATCAAGTTGAAGAATTATATCAACGGCTCATAAACATCGCTAAGGGCGCAGAACTCATGACAGAAACGAAAATGGAAATAGATTTTATAAGTGGTACATACAACACTTGGTATAATGAGATTGTTGATGATGTGTTATTAAAAACAATGAAAGAAGTTGGAGGTCCGCGATTTGATAAGCAAGATATGGCATTTGCAGAGGAATTAAAGAAATCTCTACCTCCAAACTCGATAGAGGGATACATGAGTTTAGTACCTCCAGATATGAAAGAAATGGCAGAAGCAATTCTAAGTAAACCACTTAGTAAAATCGTGATTCCGCCGATAGGAAAGGGTAAATCAATGCCTGGTTCAACAGATGTTGCTGACGTATCTTGGAAAGTTCCATTGGGAGAGTTCATGACTGCTTGCGAAATAATCGGTTCTCCTGGACATTCATGGCAAACCGCTTCCTGCGCGGGTATGAGTATAGGTCATAAGGGGATGCTAACAGCTGCAAAAATTCTCGCATCAACATCTTTAAAGTTCATGCAAGATAAAGAATTAGTGGATAAAGCAAAAGAAGAGCATGAAAAAAAACATAAAGACAAACCATACATTTCTCCTTTTCCAGAAGATCATAAACCGCCTTTTCGCAGAATCAAAGAAAAACGCTAAATAATCCTAATTTCTTCTATTTTTATTATTTTTAAAAAGATTGGAAAAAATTCCACTCAAAAATCGGTCCCTCCAAGAGATTAATATCTTTTTTTATTATTTTTTATTAAACAAGAGTAAATGAGATGATAAAAATGAGTAAAGTAGGAGAATTGCAACTATCGGATTTCTATCAGTCGAGAAGGGAAAAGATTATTAGTTTATTATTAGGTGAAATCATATTTTTAAAGAGTCATATCGGGCAAATTCATTCCATCTCTCAAGAATGTCAACTTGAACCAGGTTTAGAAAAAATTGACTATATCCTAACATTATTAAAGAAAACTGAGGAAGAATTGCCTGAAGATACTTTTGATAATATTATAAGCTTGGTTTATAATATCCTGAGAGAAATTGTAATTGAAATAGAAAAAGAATTAAATATTTGATTTTTTTGATTTTACCCTTTTTGAATTAATAAAAAAATAAAGCTTAGGTTTATAAATCTAAGACTTCGCTTGCCACGCCCTCAATTGCTTGCTTTGCGGGAAGACCTTTTAATAAATCAGATTTCACGCGATCAACAAGTAATTGAGCAGTAAATGGTTTTCCGTTATTATCAATGCGATTGACCGTGTGCCATCCTCGATAAACCCAAACTTTATCTCCTGCAGCTCTAAAAACTTCACCATTCACCCTTCTCGCTTCATCTGAAGCTAAAAATACAATGAGAGGAGCAAAATGAGCTGGATCGAACACATCCAAGCCTTTTGATGTTTTCTGACTCATGAAGTCTACCATTTTAGGAGTTGCATCTGTTGTAAGCCGAGTTCGAGCCATTGGAACAACACAATTAACGGTTGCATATTTTTTTAGTTCCATTGAAGTGATTAATGTGAATGCTGCGATACCCGCTTTAGCAGCTCCATAATTTGCTTGACCAAGATTACCTAACAATCCAGCATCTGAGGCAGTGTTAATAATCCTCCCAAAATTTTTCTTTTTAGGATCTTCTTTACCAACTTTTCTGAAATATTCTGCTGCGTGTCTCGTTAAATTAAATGTTCCTTTCAAGTGTACTGCAATAACTGCATCGAATTCTGATTCTGCCATATTGAAAATCATTCGATCTCGCAATATTCCTGCGTTATTTACAACAATATCTAAATGTCCGAATTCCTTAATTGCTTGATCAATCATCCCCTTCGCTTTATTAAAGTCCGCTACCGAATCATAATTGCCAACCGCTTTAACTCCAAGAGCCTTACATTCATTAGCAACTTCATCAGCGAATTTTGATTCTCCTCCTTCTCCGTCAAAACTCCCACCAAGATCATTGATAACTAAATTGCATCCTTCTCTTGCCATTGCAAGTGCTTCTTCTCGACCTAAACCGCGTCCAGCACCCGTAATAATGGCAACCTTTCCATCTAATAATCCCATCTTTTCTACCTATTTTGATTTTTTATATTATTTAATAAGTTATTATAAGTAAAATTCCAATTTTAACCTTAAAGAATTTAAAAAATATTACTTTCATTACTTCAATTACGATAATCGAAAATATTAACCAATGGAAGCCATAACTCATAATTTAGTAGGTGTCATCATCCAAATTGCATGTTTTAGATATTTTTTATTCCCTCTAAACATCATCTTTACAATATGCTTCGCATATCTTTCCCACCTATTAGTTGATGCATTATCTAAAATAACTTATCATACTCCTGATGCAAAGAAGGATGATAAATTTTGGATCGTTTGGCATGTAATTATTTATTCTGCTTCAATATTATCAATAATCATTTTAATAGTACCCTTCTGGTTAGGAATTCTGTTTGCAAATATAATCGATATATGGGATTGGTTCATTTTAAGACCTCTTCAAAAAAAGAAGATAAACTTCGGAGCTAATGCAAATTGGGGTCAAAAATGGTACTTACATAGACAATCTGATTGGGTTCGTGATAAATTCTTCGGATGGCTCCCTAACTGGAGATATAAACATTATGGAATCATTACAGAATTAATCATCATCATTTTTTTATCAATCATTATTATCATAATTCTATAAAAAATCTCGGAGTTCTGAGAAATAGAACAGATGACTATCACAACTACAATCAGAGCACCCAAAATTAGGAATATATTTCTCGCAAGAATCCCTGAGTTCTCTAGAAAGAATACATTCTAAACGTTCTAGTGATGGTATTAAAAAAAGTTTTATAATTTGAGACTTTTCACTTTCAAGTAGATAGTCAATATGCCAATGTATCTTCTTGCTATTGGATGGGTTTAAATGTCTTTTTACGCGATTTATTAGAGTTGTCGAACCTTTATTTCCCATGGCTGAACCTACATAAATGTAATATCCTGCTTGAAATTCTTTTCTTCCAAGTGCCCCTATATTGATGAAAGTTTTCTTTTGAACATGGATTACTAAGAGGTAGGTGCCTTTCATTTACTTACATTTTTTTTTATGATCACGATAACATCCATCGCAGAGAGCACCATTGCAATGAGGACAGAAATTTACACAGTTATCACATAGTTGGTTTGCACATTCTATGCATTCATAAAATATTTCGTTCGGATTTTCTCCACAATTTCGACATATTAGTTTTTGTTTTGACATCTAATTCACTCTGATCTTTTAGATATAGTTATATTCAAGTTAAAAAAAAATCTTTATTATCCATTCAATAAATTTATAACTGGAATTTAAAATACAAATGATTTTATGGAGGATAGATCTTCTTTTTATTTATACCCCGAATTAACTTAATTAGATATGCTTTTAAATAAATCTAAATATTTTTCAAAATGACGGATAAGAAGAAATTCATTCCTCACTTTTTCTCGTCCTTTTTTTCCCATATTCTCAGCTATTTTTGGATTCTTTAGTAAATATAATATTCTTTCCGCTGTTTCATCAATACTATTAACTAAGTACCCGCTTTCGCCATCCTTGATCTGAAGCCTAATCCCTCCTACATCTCCCCCAATTACGGGAGTTCCCTTCCATAAAGCTTCCGTTACGGTTAATCCAAATCCTTCCCGAAGTGATTTTTGTACAATTATTTTAGAAACTCGTTGAAAAGCATTCACTTCAAGGTCGCCAACTCCATCTAAATTTGTTAAAATATATATGTTTTTATCATCATTCGCGTACTCCCTTACTTTTTCAAGCCATTCTACACCTTCAGGATCATCGGATGCTAAACTCCCAATTAAAGCCAAGCGAATGGGAATTTTCTCTTTGACTTTATTATAAGCATCTACTACTCCTAAAGGATCTTTCCAAGGATCGAACCGAGACACTTGAGTTATTATAGGTAAATCAAGAGGAACATATTTCTGAACGATATTTTTGGCGGTATCAAGGTCCATCTCTTTATTTTTTTCTGAAAAAGGATTGATGGATGGTGTAATATAAAATATTGGCTTATTTAATTCCGATTTTGCAAATTCTTTCATTGTAAAAATACGGGCATCATATTTCTGAAGAAAGGGAAAGATCAAATCCCACGCTTTTGGGTTTGGATTCGAAGTATCAATGTGACAGCGCCAAATCCATTTTCCCTTTCTTTTTTCGGCATGTTTAATGACAGGGCATGGTTGAGGATCATGGATTATTACAAAATCTTCTTCAGGATGTACTTGATCGTAAATCTCTTTCGCTTGCTCTAAAAATTGATTTACTTCTTCCGTTGAAAAATTTATTTTATAATTTCCTTGTAATGCATTATGCATCTTTTTTGATATTTGGAAAAAGCTATCGGGTGCGGAAAATGCTTTCCATTTAACATCAAGATTCAGTTCTTCCATTAAAGCAACCATGTTTTGTAAAATTTCAGCGACTCCTCCACCAAATTTAGTAGCATTTACATGGAGAATTGACTTATCTTCAAACGCTCTTGCTTTTTTTTTTATAATTTCTACTGGTTCTTTGCCCAAAAGTATCTCATAGGAATTCAGGATTGAATTCTTTCCTTCTACCATTATTATTTCAGTCTCTTTATTCTTTTGTTGATATAGAATTGTCAGTTTTAAATAAATCTATAAGGAAATAATGTATTTAAAATTAATTACTAGATTTTCTAAATTCTGCTCAAATTGTTAATTCTTAAAGTATATATTTATATATGAGGTTTACATAATTTTTACTTCTTTTTTTAATTAATAACTTAATTTTGATTAAAAAAATAATTTGACTTGAATCTAAAAAACAAAAAAGGAAATACAAGCATGAGAAAATTAGACTATAAAATGATTTCCTTGCTTTCTATTATGGTTTTT
>Ga0315535_1000148_pt1 | contig 45534 bp, 42 predicted proteins | sample SalMarSW160220MG_2_FD_203092 | JGI IMG/M metagenome (GOLD analysis project Ga0315535, IMG submission 203092) | Salt marsh sediment microbial communities from the Plum Island Ecosystem LTER, Massachusetts, United States - Salt Marsh Sediment SW1602-20 ... | reverse complement strand
TCATTGGGTTATTATTCCATATCCTTGTAATTCATTTGCTCAAGAGGGAAACATGGACCTATTTTCTTATGGGGATTTCATTAAAAAAGCCTTGTTTCTTGATAAGGAAAATCCTGTAGCAGAATGGGAAAAAATTTTCAGGGAACAAGAAAAAGTTATTGCTAAATTATCTGAGTTCAAACCAGGAGAAATTCATGTATTAGGGGAGGATACAGATCTCAAGTTATCAGTAAAGGGTCGCAAATGGCTAAATTCATGTGGGCATTATAATTTACCTGATGGAGAAATCTATACGGGTCCCGTAGAAGAATCAATTAATGGAAAAATTAGATTCACGTATCCCGGGATATTTCAAGGTCAAGAAATTGAGAATATTTATTTGGAATTTGAAAATGGTAAAGTTAAAAAAGCTACTGCAACTAAAGGAGAAGATTTGTTAAACGAAATTTTAAAAATTGAAGGTACGAATATAGTAGGTGAATTTGCGATTGGAACGAATTATGGGATTACTACCTTTACAAAAAACATGCTTTTTGATGAAAAAATGGGAGGTACAATACACATGGCATTAGGATCTGGGATTAAAGAAGCTGGAAGTAAAAATGAAAGTGCAGTTCATTGGGATATCTTAAAAGATATGCGAATTCCTAGATCTAAAATTATTATTGACGGAACCACAGTTTATGAAGAAGGTCAATGGAAAATTTAATTTCTCTTTAAAATCATTAATGTAGAACAGAGATCAATAAATTCATGAATTCTTTTTTATCATTTTCTGATACAAAGTCCATCGCATAACGAATGGGAAAATTATCATCATTGTCTCCATCTATAATAGTAAGCTTTCCCGGAACTATTTCAGTATCAACTTCTAAATGCATATCTATATATTTAAAAAATATACTCAATTACTCTCATATCCATATAAATTCATTGTTATTGAATTAAAATAATGAAATATGTTGAAAAAATTATATTTTTCTGACATTTTCGTGCAAAACTTTATATTGATTTCCTACTTAATTGAATTTTGGAGGATGTATCTAAAGAGGAAAATGAATGAACTCGAAAAAAATATAATGATTTTTGAATTTGATGAAATTATTGAAGAATTTAATGAAATTAGAGTTGATAGTCAAGAAATCAGAGATATCTTAAATTCTAATTTGATATATATCATCGTAAATCCTTTTAAAAAAGAGATTTTAATATATCATGGCTATAATTCCAATGTTAGAATGAAATTCATTGCTACACAAGAAGCTCCAAAAATACGAGACAAATTTGGAATCGATTTTAAAATTTTGGCAGTTGATGAAGGCGATGATATTTCTGAAATCAAAGAAATTATTGAAATTATCAATAAATGATGAGTTTTTTCATATTAAATAATTATTTTTCTATATCAAACCATTTCAGGAATTAATATTGAAAAATTACTTCCACTGGCACTTTCTCCATTAATTCTATCTTCAACCCATATCTTCCCATTATAAGATTCGATTATTCCTCGCACTAGTGACAATCCTAAACCCATTCCATAAATACTTTTTTCTTCATTATACCCTCTTTTAAAAATCCCTTCTTTCATAATATCATCTACTCCAACACCATTATCAATAAATTCCATTTTAACATAATTAATTCCATTTTGTAGCTCTATTGAAATCCTAACGTTAATCTCTATTGTTGGATTCTGGTTATGCCTTATAGCATTGAATATAAGATTTTCAAATACATCCTCTAAAAAATCATTGGCTTTAACAAAAATAAAAGTTTCTATTGAATCGATTCGAATATCAAGATTTTTAGCTTTATAGGATTTCTTCACGGAACTTATTACACTATGAAATACATCAAGAAGTTCAATTTTTTTTAGATTTCCTTTTGCTTCTTCAAGTTGAGAAAGTTTTCGCACATTAGAAACCAACTTTGCTCCTCTCATAATTTGGTTTTTTATATTTCTAGTATTTTCCTTTAATTCTTCTTGTTTCTCATAATTGTCAAAAATTAAATTTCTGAGTTCCAATCCTGATAGAATAGCTTGTAAGATATTGTTAATATCGTGAGCAAATATATCTTTATAGAATTCTGCTCGATTGAACGCTACTCTATATTTTTCTTCAGATTCTTTTAATTTTTCTTCTATTTTTTTACGTTCGGTAATATCCAAAAGAGAAGCAACACTTTTTTTCGTCCCATGGATCATGTCTATAATTAAGAATATATTTCGAATATTACCTTCTTTATTGATAAACCGAAATTCATACTTCTTTAATGTAGATTCAGAATCTATTCTTCGAGAATAATGGAGATCTTTCATTCTATCTAAGTCTTCTTTGACAACAAATTCCGTCCACTTTTTTTTCCATTCGATCTCTTCTCTTGAATAACCAGAAAGTTCTTCAAACTGCCTATTTACAAGTGAAATCATGGTGTCTTCCTCTATTATGACTGTCGCAGTTCCAGTATTTTCGAAAATTGTCCTATATTGTTCCTCAGAACTAGTAATTCTAATTTTTAAATTTTCATTTGATCTCTTTAATTCTGATTCAGATTTTTTCAATCTTTCTAAGACTTCTATTTTATCCGTAATATCTTCTGTATGAACAATAACAAGATCCGGGGGAATAAAACCATATTTTACAGATAAAAATTTACCTTCTCCTATAGAATCATAATCATACTTCATTTCTCTAAAAATACTAATCTGTTCATCAGCACATCGACGCAATTCTCCTAAGATTTCTGGTTGATCTTTATACATTTCAGAAGCTTTTATTCCTACATAATTCCCTATCTTTCCATTAGTTATTTTTTCAGCAGCATCGTTATAATCTATTAAAATTAAATCTTTGTCAATCTTTTGCCATGAATACGTGGGAATGGGGATTCCTTTAAATAGTGATTTAAATCTATTTTTTGAAGCTTTCTCTTTATTTTTTATATTCTTTCACTTTATATTATTTTGATCCTCTTTGATCATTGCTTATTAATAGATTCTTTCAGTTTCTTTATGCGTATAAGATTTGTTATTATTAAACATATAAAAAGCGAAATAACTTGTATTTAAATATGAGTTAATCGTCCTTGTACTACTTTATGAATCGATTATTAAAAAGAGAGCTCTTTTCATTATTCCATTATTATAAAAATTGAGATGCATATTACAAAAAAGAAAAAATATCAATTGAGTGTTATATCATAACAGAAATCATTAAAAATAAAGACATTTTTAAATTTTCATTTTGTTTAGAAATTTTAGAGGTAAGCTATTATGCAAAGTAAGTATACCCCACTTGAATTAACAAAACAAGCAATTTCTAATTTTGAGAATATTAAAGAATGTCTTAAAGGTTTATACGATATTTTACAAATTACAATCCCATCAAATAATATTTATTTAAAGATTGGAGAAGACAATATTGAGGCGTTATATCAAAATTTTCTCGAATTAATGACGAATGAATCTGGAGCTCAAGAGTTTATAGCGAAAATAAAACGTTTGGAAATCGATTTAGATAGTCCCCTTGAAGATTTTTTAAAATAAATCTACCTAAATTTATTTTAATATTTTTCCTGTTTCTAAATACCATAAATATAAATCTAGTTCTGCCAAACTTAAGTTTAAATTCCTTCCCATATCTCTCAAGACATTTTCAATTTCAAAATAGTCCTTTTTAGTTAACGTTTTGGGTCTTTCAATTAAATTATGTTTTACCAGGACATCTATTATATGAAAATCTATAATAGCATAATTATCATAACCAATATTTCTCAGAAAATGACTTGCTTCCTTGTATCCTAAACCTTTTATGTGTTCCACAATCCAATCTCTTAAAGAGTCATCCGAGTTAGATTGATTTAAGATTTGCTCTAAATCTGTTATAAAACTTCTTGCATTAATAATATAACTTGACCGAATATTAGGAAATCGATAACCACATTCTTTAAATTTTTTTACTAAATCTGATTCATTTAAAGTCAAAAAAGCTTCTTCCATTCGTTGATGAATCTCAATGCATTTTTCCGCTCCACAATTTGCCGTCATGATGCAAAAACACATTTCCCTAAATATACTTTGGATTGATTCTTCTTTAAATGCAGCAAACTCTTTTATTCTCGTATTTATTATATCTGAAATTTCAGTACCTTTTAAATTTATGATAGTTTTAACTAATCCCTCCATAATAATGCAGGTTTAACTTTTTTATTGTTACTTCTCTTCTTTTTAATAAGAGAGAGATCTCTGAAAAATGTAATGCTTTATCATTATTAGTGCAAAAGCATTTTATCAGATGAAAAATTAATGATAATTATCTACATAGATTAGGAATAAATGAGATGAAAAAGAATAAGGTTATAGTTTTAGGGTCTATTGCGTATGATTATATAATGTCTTTCAATGAAAATTTCGTAAACGCGGTTTCGATTGATCGTGAAAAAGAAGAATATCAAAGCACAGTCACGGCTGCTGAAAAAGTTCAAAGATTCGGAGGCACTGCGGGGAATATCGCTTATAATCTGGGCTTATTGAATATCGCAAAAACTTCGGTCTTTGGATCCGTTGGGAGGGATTTTGAGAGTCTTGGGTATATGGAACATGTCTCGAAATTTAAAAAAATTGATTTTAATGTTGATATCTATAACGATCTTTACACTGCTGCATGTTATATTGTAAATGATGTGAAAACTAATCAAATGATAATCTTTCATGGTGGAGCATTGAATAAATGTGAGAATATAGATTTAAAAGAGAAGATACCCGATCCTGAAAATTATATCTATGCTATCAATTCAACCCAGGGAATAAAAGCAATGGAAAATTTTGCGAACCAACTCTTTGATCTTGGAATTCCATCGATTTTTGATCCCGGTCAAGTTACAGTCCTATTTCCTAAAAATATTCTAATAGACATCATGAAAAAATCTGAGATTTTAATCGGAAATAGATATGAAATAGAGCAAATTAAAAAAAAAACAGAGTTAGAAGATGAAGGGCTGATGCAATTAGTTAATGCAGTAATAATAACTAAAGGAGCTGATGGATCTTTACTCATGTATAAGGATGATTCTGGTAAGATTCACAATGCTGATATTCCCATTTCAAAACCAGATGTGGTTGAAGATACTACTGGTGCTGGGGATGGTTATCGTGCGGGCATACTAACAGGACTATTATTGAACATGACATTGATAGACTCGTGTCGTCTTGGTTCCATTGTAGGATCTTTTGTCATTGAGACCCATGGTGCTCAAACTCATTCTTATAATATAAATAATATAAGAAAACGATTTTTTGATACATTTGGATATGTTCCTCAAGAAATTGAGCAATTAAAATCATGATCCTACTAAAGATTTGCTTTAAAATTCCATATAGTATCGAAATAATATAAGTGATAATAAATGCTTTTTCTAAATTTATTAATGAATATATTTTTAAAAATGATGAGAAAAAAGCCCTAATAGGAATGTACGGATTATTATAACAAAAAAATCAAGACCTCGTTTAGTTTAAAAATAATAATTTTGGTTATATTTTTAAGAATTAGTTTAGGAAGTACGGAATGACAATTACTAATGATGATTTTGAAATGGAATACTATACGAAAATCTTAGATTTTTATCAAAATCAAGAATTTGATAGAGAGACTGTTGAAATTTGGAAAAGTAAATCTTACATAGAATTAATGCAAGTTTTAAAGCGAACAAATAATAAAAACCTCGTAAAAAATGCAATTGTCTTAATATTATCCTTATTCGAAGATTTACCGTTAGACATTTATGATTGTTCTGGTCAAAGTGTAAGAGATTTAAAAAAAGAGGATAAAAATGCTTACCTCTCTAATTTAAGATCTGAGTTTGTTGATGAATTATCTAATTAATTTTTGTGCTTTTTTTGATTAAAAGAGTCCTCTATATCAAATATCTCTTTCATTTTTGTCAACTTATCAGAGTCTTGATTTAAACCTAATTCATCAAGAATGTCTTTCATTTCTTGTACAGAGAGTATATCTTCATCGTCAAGATCTGCCAAATTCTCTTTTTTAAACTCGAAATGGCATTTCATACATTCAATCGTTGTCTCGTATTCAACGATGTCATGGGAACCACATCGAGGGCATAAATTCTTATTCGCCATATCCTTCAGTCAAAAAATGATACAATAAATAATATAAATTCATTAGTATTTAAACTTCTTTTCTCACCTTTTTTTTTAATAAATGATACTAAAATTTAATAGCTGGTTTTTTTTTAATGTTAATAATTATTTTTATTTATAACGGGGTTTTTATGAAGAAATATTCTATATTAAAAAACACACAAGTAATTACAGGAATGTTATTCGTAGTAACAATTTTAGCAATGAACTACATCACAATAGGATTAAATTTTAAGTCTGATCTATTCCAAACTGAATCAAGTTATAGTGATTTAAAGGTATCAAGCTCTCAGAGATTATTTGAAGGTGTTGAAAATGCTTTAAATATTACGGATTCAGGAGTATTATTTGAAGAAAATCAAGAAATTTCATTAACAAATCAAGAAAGTAGTAATTTAACTTATTTTTTAGATGATACTCATGATTGGAAATCGTCAGAAATTAATTTTACTATCAAAGACATATATGATACAAGAGAGTGGATAAGTGATTCGGATTTTTTGGATGCTGGAACACCTTTTAGAAAAAATATCTCAGAAAGCAACATACCCGATACTCCACCTCCCCGACATAATTACGCACCTAATTTAACTCCTGATATAATACATAGTACTATTAGCGAGCCTGGAGCTAAAGCAATGCGTCTTCATTTTTCAACTCTTGAAATTGAATATGATTGGGATTATTTGTTCATTTATGATGATAACGGCAATTTAAAATATATGTTTACAGGTGTGGAGGCTAACTTTTATTCCCCATGGTTTAATGTTGATACATTAAAAATATCTATAGATTCTGATGGATCTCAACAGTATTATGGATATGATATTGATTATTTTGAGTTTTATAATTCAAGTTCTGCAAGTTACTCATTATTTGAATCTTCTTGGGGTTATGATGATTTTGGTCAATTTACCAATTTTGCATTGGATAATTTTAGCAATAATAATGCAATTCACTTATCTTTACTAGGAAATATTACTAGATATCCTTCCAATATATTTTATTATGCAACTTATTATGAAAACAATCATATCGAGGTATACCAAAATTATACTATACCTAGAGGTCAAGTAATAGATGGTTATATAAGTTTTGACTATTATGCGGAATCTGCAATTGAAACTAATGATTTTTTTATTTATTTTGCTATTGATAATCAAATAATCTATAATAAAGGATTTCGAGATATTGTAAAATTAGGAAGAGGAATTTGGCATGACACTAATAAAATTTATATGGATCTATGGAGTAATACATCCAGTCTTTTTCAAAACATCCAAACTGATCAAGATTTTAATATATCTGTTGGAATAATGAGTGGGGCTTCTGTTACTTATTCTGGTTTCCAAGATGCTTTTAATCAAGATTTTTGGATCGATAATATTTCTTTGGTACTAACTACTTTAGCAAATTCAAGTCAAGATGGAATTAATTTAACAATAGATGGTAATTCGCTAATGAATGATGCAAATTGGGGGAGTTCAAGTTTCTCATTAAATAATCTATGGTCTCTTAATCCAATATCTATCGAATTCACAACAACATCTCCATCCTTAAGTTTTAATCTAAATACATCTATATTTGGATATCGAGAGATTAGATCTAAAATAGATCAACAAAATATTGATGGTTTGAATTATTATATATTAGAGAATGGAACAGTAATCTGGGAATTTTATCATAATCTGTATATGCCCAATGAATATTCTGATTTTGAATTCACAATTGACAAACCTGAAAACTGGATTTTTATATCTGTTTTAGATCCTACGTTACAAACCCGTCCTTATGAATATGGAGGTGAAGGTGATATAATTTTGCATATTAATAAAACAAGTGCGCTTTTCCCGGGTTGGTGGTCGTTTAAAGCAACCTCTCCGAATTATCTTGACATCTCAAATACATTGATGTTGAAACAAGGTGAATGGATAAATACAAATTTCAATACAGGTGAATCAACACGAATTAAAACACAAGTTAATTATAGTGGTGAAATTCCTAATCATATTGAGTCAACAGAAGTAAATTTAACGATATATGATCCCGAAGGAAATCAATGGTATTCAGAAGTTAATTCACCTTTATCAAATGGAACTGTTTTCTTTTCAGAAATTACACTTTCTGCTTTTAACACGACTGGTGGTCAATTTGAATATACGTTATTCTGGAGTAATGGAACAGCGTTAGGCGGACTTAAATCGAGTTTTATTGTTTATCATCAAAGCCAAATTAAATTGTTAAAACCTAATGACGCTAAAATTGACCTAAGAACTGATGGTTTTGTGGGAGATATCATTCCTGTAAGAATTATTCTAACCGATCCAGAAAATAATTTATCAATTTCAGATGCAAAGATCTCCTATAATTGGACCGGAGGATCTACTCTTAATTTTACTGAAGCTGCTCTTGGTATTTATGAGACAATCCTCGATACTACTGATTTATCTTCAAGAGGTTTATACGAGATATTAATAAGTTCATCTAAATTAGGATTCCTTGAAAGTAACCTTTCGCTGAAAATAAACCTAGGGGAAGAAACCAACCTCCAACGACTTGAATCCGAATATAATATAGAATTACATGCGAATAGCTCTATTAAGTTTAAATTTACTGATTTTGGTGGTAATGGGATTGATGGAGCAATAATTAACATTAGTATAAGTAATCCCTCACATTATTTGATTGAAAATCTTGGAAATGGGATTTATGACATTGAATTTAGTACATTATACATTGATAATATCGGAATTTACCAGCTAAACTTCAGTTTTTCAGCAACGGGATATGAACCGCAATATTATGGATACCAATTTCAGATTATTGAACAATCAGTGAATATTTCAGTTTTTCTTAATTCTGTTAACATTCAAGAAAATACTTTGCATGAAATAACTTTTTTTGATGTAATTAATGTTTCTGCTAAAGTGATGTCAAAAATAGATAAGAACTATATTTCGGACGGAATTTTTACATGGATTAGCGATTCTTATCAAAAAAATTTGACGGAATGTATGAATTATTGGTATAACTCATCGATTGAATGTCTACCAGAACATTTCGCATCGGGAATCAATTTTATTTATTTAAAATTTGAACATCCAAATTATAGAACTCAAACATTTGGTTTTGAAGTATTAGTAGAACGGATTGAATTTAATGTCGATATAATTGGGTATGGAGATATAAATCCAACCATAAATGTAGAAAAAGGAGGATTATTAGAACTTCAATTAAGATTATTAGATCTTAAAACCAATCAGACTATCGAAAATGGGACTGTTTTATACGAATGGAAATATGGAGTCGGAGAATTGGAGGAAATAACTCTTGGTATATATCAGCTTACATTAAGATTGTCTGAAAACTTACAAGGTAATTTTATATTCAATCTCATTATATCAAAAGAGGGAACAGTATATAAAACAACGCAATCTTCATTTCTATTAGTCATAGGTGAACCACAATTCCCAACCTTTCTGATATGGATTATTATTATAGTTTCAGCTCTTATCATAGGTATTTTAGGTATGTTGAGCTTGAGATCATATGTTATTCTCCCAAGAAAAAGAAGAAAAGAAGCAGACCTCCTGTCCCGAACTCAAAGATTCAAAGATATGAAAAATGTTCAAGCCATTGTTATAAGTCACAGACTTAGTGGGATACCACTCTATACAAAATCGTATTCACTTTTAGAAAAACAGAAAAAAGAACTATTTTCCGGATTTATTCAAGCTATTACAACTATAGGGGAAGAAATTGCAGGTAAAAGAATTATTGATGATGATAATGTGAAAAAAACCGCAGGAGGAATAGAAAGGTTAATTGAATTAGATTTCAAATATTTCTATTGTCTTATTTGTGATCGTGAACAAATACGAATTGTGCTAGTTTTACAAGAAAGGGCATCAAATCGTTTAAAAGGGATTATATCGAATCTTGCAACCAGTATTATCTTAAACTATTCTGATATACTTGAAGATTGGGATGGGTCAATTGAAACATTTGAAAAAGTAATCCCCTCTATTATTGATCAATATTTTAATCTATTCTATAAAGAAGGCTTTATCCTTAATAATCCGAAATACATTGCAAGTATGAGGAAGGAAACAGAATTTGACAAAATGGAAACACGGGTTTTAAATACCATTTATTCCATGGCGAAAAATAAAGCGGAATTCTTCTTGGAAGATATTATCATAACCGTTCATGAAGAGAATAAAGATTTAATCATCGATTCAATAGAAAGATTACTTGATAAGAAGATAATAATTCCTAATATAAATTAAGTTCAATCTTTATTTTCATACTTTCTTTTATTATTCATATGAGCAATTTACCAACATTTAGATTTGAATGTACCAGATGTGGAGTTTGCTGTACAGATAAGAATACAATAGTAAATTTGACTCATACCGACATATCACGTATCTCTAAAGGATTAAAATTAACTTTGGATGAATTGTTGGAAGTTATAGGGTTTTATATATTCGAAAAGAAAATCACCAAATCTGAAATATCTAAAATGGTTGTAACTCCAATCATGACTGAAAGAGGACTTTCTTTTCCAGGACTTAAAAAGAACTCCGATGGAGTGTGTTATTTCTATAATATCAATGAAAAAAAATGCCGGATTTATAAATTGAGACCGTATTTTTGCAGAACGTTTCCCTTTACATTTGCATACGGAGAGGAAATTGGAAATAACCAGCAAAATACTGTTAAGATGAGCTTATCTTATAAAGGAATTGAATATTGCCCGGGATTAGGTCATGAATATCCTGAAATTAACTATGAGAATTGGATTAAATTGGGAGTAAAGGTACTCGAAAATTTAAGAGAGAATGAAAAACTTGCTCAATCATGGAATAAAAAGTTCAAAAGGACTAAAACAAATCCTAAAGTAAAAGATTATTTGATTGAAATCCTTAAATCATAAAATCAAATACGTATTCAAACTGTAAAAGAGCAATTAATAACCAAAACGCCATTCTCAATTCAGCTTTTAAAGTCAATTTATCATTACTCCAATGAAAAGGGCTAGTTGCATCATTATTTTGAAATAAAAATGCTTTGGTAATGATCGAATTTAACATCACATTTACAGAAGGTTCTTCTTTATAATTTATATTTAACATCTTGAATATCAATAGAACCCGTGCCGTATCCGTCAAATTATCATTAATTAACCCCTCTTTAGTGATTAGTAGATTTAATTTTGCTAGATAAATTTTCTTAAACAATGTTAAATCGGTTTTATTATCTAATAATTTTATTATACTTAAGTGACATAATAGATCTAAAGGAAGTGTACCCTCATCATTATTAATTTGCCTAAAATTAATTTGCTCAGATAACAAGTGTCTTTTTTCAGTAAGAACTACACCCCACTTCTCAAGAATTCTTAAGCTCAGTAATGAAAAATAATTCAGCATTAATTTCTCAGGCAAGTAAGATTTTAGTTCATTCTCGAGGAACATCTCAATATCCAATAAATCTATAATTTCAAGATCGTTTAATAAATTCAATTCAGATAAAATTGAAAGACCGAAGAAATTGCTTAGTGGGTTCGATATATGATACTTTCCGGTACTAAAGACCTTTCCGCTTATATAACCCTCTAAAATGGTGATGATTTCTTCCGTTTTGAAGGGTAATGATAAACCATATATCTTATGGATACTAATGTAATAAAATAAACTTTCCAAATCCAAAAATTCGGGTTTTAATGCGAGAGAATCTAAATTTTTCAAGTTTATTTTCAATAAATTTTTGACCTTATTATTCAAGTCTGGAAGATTGCCGTAAAGATCAAAATAGTATTCTCCTTGTAATGATTCATATCTTTGTTCGGGTAACGATAAGAAAACACTGTTTTGCTCTTTAGAATTTTGTATGTGAGGTAGAACTGGAGTTTTTAAAACTTCAATATTTCGTTCTTTAGCATCATGCAATTTTTTAAGAATATCCATGTCTTCATTTATTTTGTCAGAATTTTCGTCAGTTCTAATTTTTAATGTAATTGGATCAATTATTTTCTCAATGCTTGGAAAAAAAGCTTGAATCTTTATTAATTCTTTTTCTTGGAAAAAGAAATTTCTCTTCAATTCATCTAACTTTAATTTAAAATTATCTGGAAGTAGATCGAAGAGATCAAGATTTTCTAATTTTTTGGTATCAATTTCAATAATGTATTCAATGATGATTTTTAAGAGGTTTGCATTAATGATATTTTGTCCGACAAACTTAAAAAGATCTTTATAATCTTTCAAATCAGTTTTGCTTGCTAGTAAGAATTCTTTAGTAAGATTATCTTTAAAATCTATTGATTTAGAATTAATACCAATGGAATTTAACGCAGAGATAATAGTTTCAACCATCATATTTATTATTTTAATATGATTTTCTTCATTATTTCGAATTATGATTAAATCAATATCGATATTTTTATGTTCAAATAAATATAAACTATAGGAGTAAAATCGTTGATAATAGTCTAAAATCTCTGCTTGAAATGATTGAGATAATTGTGTTAACAAGTTTTTAATTTCTTCCATTATTTCTCATGCCAAATTATAGATAAAAATGAATTCTGCTATAACTCGAAGGTTATGTCAATAAATTAGAAGTATTATATTTAATTTTTTATCTTAGTAATAATTAAAATAAAATGCTTAAAAACCATTTTAATCATCTAATAGATCATTATTAAATTGAGCACCTTTTAATTCAATATGACTAATTCTTGTTATAATAACTTTGCTAAGGATTATGATAATAAGAGAAAAAATCATTGGGTGCCATTGCATAATTTTTTACAGGATTTAGAATCATTAGATTATAGATTTGATGGAATTATTATTGATTTAGGATGTGGAAATGGAAGAAATTTGCCATTATTAAAAGCTTCCAATAATAGCGTACTTGGAATAGATAAATCCCTTGAATTCTTAAATATAGCTAAAAATAGAAATGATTTACAGGATCATAACATCCATTTTTTGTTAAGCGATATGTTAACACTCCCAATTCGACCAAGTTCGATCAATTCAATATTTGCGATTGCTTCTATTCATCACGTGATGGATAAATCTGATAGAAGTCGTATAATGGCATTTTGTAATTCAATCCTTAAAAGAAATGGATATATAGTAATGTCTGTATGGAGAAGGTTTCAAAAGAAATATAGAACTTATTTCTTAATTGAATTCATAAAACAAAAGTTGTCATTAAAATATAAGAAAAAGCAAGAATTACTTGGTTTACATGAATTCGGAGACATTGTAATTCCTTGGACAGTTTCAAGCACACGAATTACACATAAGAGGCATTATCATTTATTCTCGAAAAATGAACTCAAACGATTATTAAGTGAGTATAAAATTATTAGATTCCGAAAATTAGGAGGCCCCAATAGAAAGGATAATTACTTCATTTTAGCAAAAAAAAACTAATTTATTCTCCGTGGCAAATAATAGAAATAAAGCTCTTTTCCATGAAAGGTTTGAAATTCTCATAAAATTTATCAATAATTTCAGTATGAATATTGAATAGCCGCTCTGTCATGTCACAATAAAAAATTCCATGGATGCTCTTCGAAGGGTAAAATCTTTTATGCAACATTTTTGTACGTTTACCATACCAGTATGTGAATTCATGAGATAAATGCCATGTATTCTCTTTATTCAAAACTACCACACCTATACCATTATAAGTATCGATTGATCGTTGTATTTCTTTTGAGAAAAAAAAGGAACCTCGGGCTTTTTTTTCCCAAGATATATCAAGTTTAGCATTTGCTCCCCAGTACTCATCGTATTCATCATTAGAATGCATGACTACGGTTCCTTCATTCTCATTCCCTTCAAAACTAATTTCTTTAAACCACTTAGGCATGCTGTTAATTTTTACATTAGCTTCAGGTTTTTCATAGACATAATAATTGTATTCCATCTTTTTCACTCAAATTAGTAAACAAATCTCGCTGCAAAATATAAGAATATTTAGATAATATTACAAATTGCAAGGATTTGATTAAGAATAAAATTAAACTTTCTTTAAGATAAGATTCTTTCCTTCTTCTATCCACTTGATAATTTTTTCCTCAGAACATCCCTTGATTAATGAAGCTAATTCTTGAGGATTTTCTTTCAGAAGATCCTCCACACAATTTACTCCAATCTCATTAAATTTTGCCGCTCTTGCCGGACCAAGTCCAGATAATTTAACAAGTGGAGTTACATCTGTTTCAATAGGTTTTAATTTTGTTTCTTGTTTCTTAATTCCCTTCTGAGGTTTTTCTTCTTTAATCACTTTTGATTTAGTTTCAGATTTCTTTCGTGCTGAAGTTGGTTTTTTCTTAATTTTCTTAATTTCTGGCTTAAAGGGTGTTCTCTTTTTTTCTTTTTGTACAAATGGTTCACGTTTATCCTTGGAAGCGGGAACGTTTATAGATTTGAGCAAACTAATATTATCTTCATGTGAGGAGTTCCGAAAGTAGTCTATTTTAATTTTTAATTTTTTAATCACACTTATAGAATGTCCTGATGCTTCTATTTCGGATAATGAAAATCCTTTTCCTGCTTTTAAATGAGCATCCTTTGAAGGTGACTTTACCATTGGTTTTAACGCATTTTTAGTTTCCATAATCAAAATACTATTCGATATTATTTTAAGGTATTTACATTAAGCCTTTAAACCTTTTATTTTTTTCGATTTAAACCACAAAAAGTAAAGAGAATTCATTAAATATAAAAGAAATAGACCTTCACATGGAAATTATTCCTAATTCATGTAATTTTTTTAATGAATCCAATATTTTTGTTTTAGATCTTTGCATTATCTTAGATATTTGTAAGGGTGAATTGTTGCCAGTACATATCAAAGCAACATGATATTCAAAATCGTCAATCATGCCCATTGATAAGATTTTTCCTAAGACTTCTTTTCCTTTCACGATCATTAATTTTGGAAAAACCTCGGCTACATGGCCTCCATAACATAAATTTTCAATATCGGTTATGATTGTCTTAAATGGAGTCTTATCGGTAGTTGTTCGAAAATTTTGGATATCAGATTGATGTTTTTTCCAAAACCTATTAGCAATTTTATGAATTACTTCCACTAATTTTTCTGTATCATCATCAGCATCTGAAATACTGCAAAAAAGGATTCGTGAAGGAGAATGATAATATATTAAAATTACAGAATATTCTGACTCCAACAACCTTACAAATTCTTTTTCTTTTTCTCCTTTAGCCATTGCGGCTTGAATGTTATCAATAATTGCGTTGATTTCATTAAAAAATCCTGGAATAAGATTGGCATCTACTTTATCTTTCTGAAACTCCTTAAAACTCGTATCAAGTATAGAAATGCCGTTATCTCCATCAATTAGATAAATTTTATAGATCAAAATATTAATGAGTAAAATTTCAAATCTTATCAAAATAATAATACCATCCCCTTAAGAATGTTTTCTAATCAGAAAAGTAGTCTGAAAAAATTAAAAGATGGGATCAAAATAAAAAATTCGAATCAAATTTAACTCAATTATAAATAAAGATAAAAATATAAATTTTTATAAACTTAACAAAATAAAATATCACTCATCACGATGAACAATTTTAAAAAAACTTTCCTTATACTAGCACTGTTATTGGTATCAATAGGATCACCATTTCTCTTTCAAAATAACAATGAAAGACAATTACAAGACGATAATATCAACTTATCTTCTTCAGATGGCGTATCGAACTATGAAATTCTCCAAAGCGTGACTTATGAAGTTGAAGTTAATTTTACTTTAACGCATAATTCACCAGCGAGTGGTCAATATTGGTTTCAATTTTCTCGATTTGATGATCGCCAGCCAGATTCAAGGTTAACTCATTTTGTTCCACCATATCAAGAGAGTGAATTATTATTTAGTAAAATTATTGGGTCTAGTAATACACCTTATGTCTTACAAGATCGATTTAACAATACCTATGATGTTTTTAACAATACATTAACACCAACTGAAACGATTACATTAAGTCAAAAGTATCAACTAAAATTAAACGAAATATCATTTGCTCATGTGAATGCGAGTGAAATTGGTGTCTATGATACGTCAAATGAGATGTTTGATTTGTATTGCAATCATTCTGTGTTATATTACGAAAGAAATAATACGAATCTCATTGCAACTTCATTCAGTATTGTTGATCCTGGAGACAATCCCATAACAAAAGCCACGAAAATTTGTAATTGGGTTTCAGATTACCTAACCTATGATGATACTCTCCCTGCTCAAGAAAAGGGAGCATTATGGGCATATGATAATAAACGAGGAGATTGTAGTGAATATTCTGATTTAATGATTACACTTCTAAGATGTCAAGGAATTCCAGCAAGAAAAGTTACCGGATATGTAATCTCTAATAATCCATCATTGAGACCGTATGTAGGACAGCAATGGGATTTTTATGTGAACGATCAAGAAGTAAGCACTTTCTTGGGGCATGCATGGGTGGAATATTATGTTCCTAACATCGGGTGGATTGCTAGTGATCCTACGTGGAACTCAAATGGGGATTATGCCAATAAGGTTGATTATCTACGAATTAATTTAAATGTCGGAGCGTGGTTTCCCATTCCAATGTTACCTGATGAAAGCGAGTTTCCCAATCCATGTATAGTCTATCAAACACTTTCAGATAAAACTTATCAGTATTCCGTTAAAGTTACAGTAATTAATACTAATCTTCTTCCTGATTATACATTGATTTGGATAATTATTATTAGTTCTGCTGCTGGAATTATTATAGTTGTAACTCTAATCGTAGCATCGAAGAGAAGAAAGAAGAGAGTTAAATGGACATATTAAATCAATATTTTTTATTTCTAATTCTTGATAAGAAAGAAATTAAATATAAGTTTTTATCAAATCTTTTATATTTTTAACAAAATCAGATAAATGCTTTTCAACATTTACTATACCTTGTTCTTTTTCCACGTATAAAAGAAGATAAAGATTATACTGATCGACGATTATTCTTTTAAAAATCACGTTTTTTGAATCATCAGTAATTCCAGATGATGTGAGATAGTCTTTTTTCAACAATTTAAATTCTTTAAATGTTTTAAATAATGTTTGATAATGTGGAGCAGAAATTTCAAATACTGTTTCGGAGATCTCAGATTTTGAATAACTGGATAATATAATACCATTATCATTTAGTAGCAAAATTGCCTCCGAATTTGTATTCAATGCAAACTGCTTTAGCTGGTTTAAAAATAATTCGCGATTCGGACTTAATTGACTAAGACCAAAACTATATGCCGAAATCAAGGACCAGTGATCAAAGATAGATGTGTTGAACATTTTAAAGAAAAACCCTTCAGATTGTTTTTCTATATCAATAGTTACATTCTTAATTCGCTTTTTCATGTATTTTGTATCTTTCAAGTCAGGATCATGTTTATTCAAGCAAATAACTATTGGTGGGAACTCATTTAGCTCTTTTAAATTATAAATTATTTCAGCATACATTTTTAGCGATTCTGCTATTCTTTCTTCATCTTGGATGTCAATAAAATAGAACAAAAGATCGATATTATATAGATAAAATTTACTTTCTTCGATAAATTTCTCACGATACGTTTTCTGACCTGCCAAATCCCAGATTGAAATTTGTGAATTTTGCTGTTCGAATAACTTTTCTTGCGATCGAGCAACTCCTTTAGTTGGTAAGACCTTTATAATTTCTGAATATCTCTTTTTAACTCCCAACAAGAAGCTAGTTTTTCCAGCACCATCAATCCCAGTAAATAAGATCTTAATTTGGCGTTTTATTGATAATGGATCTTCTAATTCTTCGGTAAATTCTATGAGTTCTGTTTTTAAACTTTGTATTGTTTTCTCAATTTCTGCAAAATCCTTAGTTACTTGGATTTTAGAGGCTGCTTTATCAATGATGATTCTTAAGTATTTCATGTTTTCGTAGAAGAATACTCTATTAGACTGATCAATTAAGATTGTTATTGTAGACGCTTTCGCATTTCCACGAGCTTGAGCATCAGGAATCAAAAAAAAGTATGTTAATCCATTTAATTTCAAATCTGGAAAAGGAAGTATGCCAAAATAGCTAATTTCTTCTATAGATGAGCCGTCTTGATAAATTGCATCCCCCATTAAAATTGATATCGTCTTCATGGCGATGAGTAACCGAGCTGATTCATCCATATCTCGTGGAAAATAAATTTTCGGCGTGGGACCATCATCATCAAAAATACTGAATACAATAGCTTTTATAATTTCCGGTTTTTGGTCGCTCATATTCTCTTAGCCTTATAATTATTCTCCGAGATGAATGCTATTAAATTACCGTAATTAAATGGTCTATTTAAAACCCATGTTACATCATCTAACGATTCTCTCATAAATCATATAAAAGTATGTATTATTCTAATATATCAAGGCAGAACCTATTATTAAATATTTGTTAAGCTCAATATCTTAAATCTATTTTGTTCTTTGAACCGTTTAATTCAAGGGACATATTTTAAACTCAAGATTTCAGTATTTGTGCAACTATATTTTAAAATTCTCATTAAATCCTTTTGAGTTTGAAGATTTTCTTTATGATTTCCGATTGAAATTTCCACCCTCGCATCATTTAAGATCCAAGGATGAAAAATACCTTGTTTTTTAATTATGTCGTCTAAATCAAGATTTTCCTTTGCTCTAAAATGTGAAGATGTTTGATAATTCTTTATAGCTAATTTGGGAAAGTGTTTTAAATCCAATCCTAAGAATCGTCTAATTGCTCCTTTAGACGAAGCGTCAATTAATGAATAATGTTTCCCATCATCCTTAGAACGCTCTTCACAGGAAATGTGTATCGCTTTCATTATTTTTTTTCCGAAAGAAAATGCATCATCATTCTCGTGTAATTCAAAATTCGTTATGATTTTAACAGCTTCATTTAATCCAATAAAACCAACACATAATTCTTGGTTACTAAGATCAAATAATTGGCGTTCTTCGACATAACCACCACATAATGGAAGGTGACCTGTTCTCAAACGTCGTTCTATAATTGCATGCTTTTTATCCAAAATTTTAAAACAAATATCTAAATTTGATTGAAGGTGCTCAATAAATTTCGTTTCGTCTTGATTAAGAAAAGCATATCGTGGTAAATTTAATGATATCTTTTGAAGAACTCCATGATTTAAATAAGACAAAGGATCAGTATGAATTAAATTATTGAGTATTTTGTGTCGATCTACATTAATAAATTGAGGAGTTTGATTTTTTAATACTTCCCTGCAGATTTCCTCATATTGTTGTTTGAATTCATTTAACCATTCTTTATTATAATAAATTAGGTGTTCAGGATAAGGGAAATAACAATTATTATCATCACCTTTAGTGAAAATTTGTGTGATAATATCAAATAATTTTGTGCATTCTTGTTTGTATGAACTATAATCCCCAGTTTTTATTCCACCAGGTCCAATTGCAGGTGCATCTAACATTGAAGATAAAATCCCTGTCGAGCAAGAAAGAGATGTTTTTAAGTAATTTTTTCCTGAGGACGTTGATAAATAATTAATGCTATAAACAAATCTCTTCATTGCTTCTTGTATTTCTGCATCGTCCAATCCTTGAATATATGGGGCTAAAAATAATGTAATTAATTCAAGTCCTTGATTACCGCTAAATTCTGTTTGGATCATTCCTAACCAATTGGCAAGATGATTTACTGCTTCTTTTAAATTTTTGGCTGGTTTTGATTTGCATGTATAGGTATAATTTTTAATGGGAGGTAATCCATTTTCTAAAATCAGACGAGGATCCCAATACTGATTATAAGGACGCAAGTCGAAAAATTTGAGTTGATGAATATATATATCTCCAAATAAGTGAGCTCTTGATTCCTCATCATTGAGAATTCGGAGTAGTGTATATTCTTCTGCTAATTGATTTGCAGCCCAATGATGGATTTTTTCTGGATTTATAATGTTTTTTGAATCGATTTGTTGGTTCATTTCAAGTACTTTTTCATAATCCATTAAAGGCATCCCAATACGAGTATATAATTTTCTTTCTTGCCCGTATTGATTTTCTGAAAGGATTGAACAAACGATTTCTCTGATATGAGGGCCGGATAAAAATTTCATATTAGAACTAATGATTCTTCTAACAACAAGCTCTGTGATCTTTCTAGCATTTTCTTCATCCATACCAGTTTCTTGAATAATACTTTCATTTATTTTAGAGGGTTCAAATTCGTCAACATCCCCTTTCTTGAATACTTTTGGTAGAAGATTCATTTATGTATAATTCCCTTAAATTTATTTATTTCTGAAGTATTATATCTTTTTTATATAAAAAAGAAAATTATTAATGAACTAATTAGGTTTAAGATTATATTTGGTAATTAGAATACTATTTATTGAATTAGGGTTATAAATGATAAAATTTTTCAATTTTTCATTTAATTCTTACCCTCCTTTTCTTATTTTAAGATTATAATAATATAAGTACTATGAAACTATCGTTATCTGTAAAGACCGTAAAACACTTCTTTTCTGAAATCTACAAGATCTTGAAAGGATCGGATACAAGAGTATCGAAAGTATGGATTGAATTCTCGGATATAAATTTTTTTAAAGGTAATGATGAATGTGAGATTAGAAGTTATTTAAGCAATTTTGAATCAATCGAAATTCAAAAAGGAAATTATAAAAATTATATAGTAGTTGATAAAATTCTATTTATTGTTGAAAGTATTCAAATATTAGAAAAGGATATTGATAAATTATCGATATTGGTCGATTTTAATGGATTTGAAGCATTAGTCGAGGAAATTCTTAAGAGAAATAATTATAAAACAGTTAAAAATTATAGATTTTCTGATAGATCGAATTACAAAACAAAAACAGCTCAGAAAAGGTATGAAATTGATGTTATTGGCATATCTAAAAATCTTATTTTACTTATCGATGCAAAACAATGGAAAAATAAAGATTCATTTGCTGCGATGAATAAAGCTGCCAATCACCAATATCAAAGAGCTATTGCATTACAGTCAAATCCCGAAGTTTTTTCTAGCATGGTTCAAGCCGTTTTGGGGATTTCAGATAATATTGAAGATAAACTCCCATTTATTCTCGTTCCTGTGATGGTGAGCCTTGAACATAACCATATTAAATTTAATGAAAATGATGTACCATTGGTCTCTATTTTTCAACTTAATTCGTTCTTACAAGAATTAATAATTAATATGACTTATATTAAAACCATTAAAATAAACAAGTTATTCATTCAGAAACAATTATCTGATTTTTATTCAATCTGTTAATCCTAAATATTGTTTGACTTGTTTCTTTACAATATTCGCAGCAAAATAAATAATCCCACTCTTAATGCGAGGATTGGAAAATAAGATTAAAAGCATGTCTTGAGTAATTGGAGCTAAATCCAATACACCTTGACTCCCTCTAACTGAAATATTGAGTAATTTACCAGCATTTAATCCTTCTATGATATCATTTCCAATCATTGATAGATTTTGACCGATTACCCCAAAAAGTGTATCAGATATGCGAGAAGAGATTGCCGATGCAAGAATAGTTCCTTCTGATTTAATAATTGCTGATGCTTCAATATTCAAATCTATCTTTAAGAGATTACTTAATATTTCATTCATGCTTGTTGGGGGTATTGATTCTTTTTCTACTTGAATTTCTTCTTTTTTTTCTAGTTTATCACGCGATGTTCCTTTAATACTTATTTTTTCTGAAAGAAACTTTAAAACTTTCGACATGTCTTGCTCTAATTGTTTTTGACGGATAACTGAATCATCAATTGGGCTCTCTTCTTCTAATACAGTTGATTTGGCTGTAATTTTTGGTTTTTCTAAAGCAGATTTTGCTTTTCCTCGGGCAAAAGAACCATACACATCTTTTTGTGCTATAATTGAACCCTTATAAGGACCAGGAGTAATCTCTTTTAATATTTCTCTTTCATATTCTTCCTTTTCGATAAAATCATCAAAATTTTCTCCTGATTCCTTTTTTTTTATAATTTCCTCGCTCATCTCTTGATTACTCGGTAAAGCTCTCACTTTAGGTATCTCTTGAAGTTCAAATGATTTTGGTTGGGTCTTGGAGTTATCTGGAGGTTTTTCTTTTGATTTTTGTTGAGGTTTAAATGAAGCTTGTTTGTCTTTTTTTACTGGTTGTTTTTTAGTTTCTATTTTAACACGAGGAGCTTTTGTTGCAACTGGTAATAATGCCCCACACTTACGGCAAATATGTCCTTTAGCTTCATTGTTTGTTGCTCCACAATTACTACATATTATCAATGAGATCTCCTTAATTTTTTCTTCTCAAAAATGAATTTGTATTGAAATACATTTTATTTGACATAATAATAATAAAACTCTTGATTTATTAATTTTAATTAATAAGAAAAATAAGAATTATCTTTGGTCCTTTAAAACTCAATCATAACTAATTCTTTAAAATTTCTTTTAGGAGATTAGCAAATGAATCAAAATCTTCCTCATTGATGGTAGGATCTTGCTTGAGCATAAGTAAATAATAAGGTGGGCTATCTTCTTTTAACTTTAATTGCTTGAATACAAAATTCTTCCCAAATCGTTGAACAATCATCTTATTTTCTTCTTTTTCACGTCCGGGTAAAACTTGAGTGAACTGAAAGCTATCGTTTAACGTGAGAAAATAAGGGGTGGATGCGGATAATAGATTTTTGACTTCCTCATTTTTATAAAAACTTCCTATGATTAAAGAATTATCATCAATCATAACCACTCCTTCAGAATCTACTTTTCGAGCAAACTCATCAATAGTTTTCTCGATTAACTGAGATTTAGGATATAGATTTAATAAGATTTCAGACATCGCTTTAATTATACTAGAAAGGTTATAGATTGATGTATCATAGAAGAATATTTGCTTGTAATTCGCAGCTTTCTTGATTTTCTCCCTTAAATCTACTTTCATTGTCTGCATTTCATTAATAGCATTCCTTAAGAGGGCAGGATCACATTTATGGAAAAATATGTAAATGGGGGGCTCGATTTCAAGTTTATTTAATTGCCCCACGACATCAGCTAAATAACTAATTGATTCAGGAATCCTAGATTGATTTTGAATGTCGATAACATAAATTAAAATTTCCGTTCCATCAAAATATTTTCCTGGATTTTTAAGATAAGAAATTCTATATGAAATTTGACCTCCTAAATCCCATTCTGCTATATCTTTTCCCAAAAATTCAAAAATTCTACGTTGAGCACCGCGAGTAGGTTTAAGCAATGCAATTTTTGAAAATTCTCTTTGAATTGCAAGTATGATTGTGCTTTTACCAGCCGTATCCAAACCAGTAAAAAGGATTTTGTGAGGCTCTTCTTTTTCTTGTTTTTTTGATAGCTTTTCTTTTGATAAGTATTGAATATCCAAAAATAATCTCACCTAAATTAAATGAAAAAAATTCTTTAATATATTCTTTAGTAAATTTAAATATCATTCGATTGTATAAAAATTCTTTTGTAGGTAAGTCTTAAAGTCATGATAATTGCTTAATTCTAAAGACTTTTTTGATTCCTTTTTTTTTTGAATGCATTCCAATGAATTGGGTATCATTGGGCGTTCATGTGTTAATTTAGTGATTTGATTGGGAAATTTTGCGGGATCAGCGGTTTCAAAATTTATTGATTTAATATTTTTTTCCATTGGAAATTCATTCTGATATCTCAATAATGCTGCCCATCCAACAGCGCCATGAGGATCGATAAGCAATTTAAATTCTTTATAGAAGTCAATGATCGTTTTTTTCGTGATTTCATCTGTAATAGAATAAGATCGAATTTCCTCCCGAATTTTTTCCATGTTGGGCTCTTTTCTCAAATTTCCTTGCTCATCAATATGCCCGTTATAAAGATCAATTAATCGAGCCAAGTTTGAGGGGTGCCCTACATTCATTGCATTTGATATGCATATTTTTGACGGTTGCACTTTTTCATAATATCCGGTAGCTAAAAATTTGGGAAATTCATCATTTTCATTTACGGCAGAAATGAACTTCTTCACGGGTAATCCCATTCTCTTTGCGATTAGTCCTCCCGTGAGATTCCCAAAATTACCGGATGGTACAGAAAAAATAACCTCCTCATTTTCATGTTCGATGATATCAGAATAACTTTTAAAATAATATACAGCTTGTGGCAACAATCGACCAATATTAATTGAATTAGCAGAGGTCAGATTTAAATGTGATAGACCGGAATCTGAAAACGCGTTTTTTGCAAATCTTTGGCAATCATCAAATTTTCCATTAATCGCAATCGCTGTGATATTTCCTCCTAAAGTTGTCATTTGCTTGCGTTGTAAGGTGCTAATCTCCTTTTTTGGATAGAGAATTACTACATCAACATTTTGTTTGTTAAAAAAGGCTTGAGCTACAGCACCACCAGTATCACCAGAAGTCGCCGTTATAATCACAATTTTTTTATTCTCTTCAATTAAAAATTGTTCCATAAAACTCGCTAACATTCTTGCTCCAACATCCTTAAAACTGCAAGTTGGACCCTTATCTAAATAGCAGAGATAATTATTTTCTATTATTAAATTTATGGGAATTGGAAAATCAAGACTTTTATTAATAATGTTTTTTAGGTCTTTTTCTTGCATCTCTTCTTCTAAAAATGGATAGAGAATTTCAAATGCGTTTTCTTTAAAATTTAATGACTTAAATTCAAAAATTTCATCTTGAGAAATAAGAGGGATCTTGTCAAACATGTAAAGACCATTATCGGGAGCTTGCCCTTTCAAAACCGCTTCCTTAAAACTCACGTTAGAAGAACGTTTATTTGTAGAATATAACATCTTTATTATTAAATATTTTTTATTGGATTAAATTTATTTTGTGCAAAGATTTCATTCAATTTATCAATAACCGCTTGAGGAGTATCGGCACCATAAATTTTATCAGTTCTCCTATCATCCAGTTGTTGTCCCGCCATTTTTGATGACCATCCTTCAACACAAGTAAGACCAATTATTGGTTTTTCATAGATCCATGCAAAACAAATTTCTGATAATGTTCCTGCTTTACCTGCTATTGCCACACACGCGTCTCCACTCAAAACAACTACCACATTACGCGCTTGAGAAAATGGGATCGGTATAACAATGTCCACGTATTTATTTGCCTTATTTTTGTCTATAAAAGGGATAAGTCCTATTGTTAGCCCTCCTTCTTCTTTTACTCCAAAACAAACCGCTTCCATTACACCTGAAAGTCCTCCACATGATACCGCATATTTATTTCGAGCAAGTAATCGCCCTAATTCGACAGCAACTTGCCTTGTTTGTTCATCGATTTCGCTTGCTCCAATTACGGCTATTGTTCCCTTAAATTTATCTTTGAAATTAAAACTCATGGCTTTTTAAAATCCTTTTTTTTATAATTTGTAATATTCTGGGAGTCTTTTTATTTGTTTAGAATATTTTTATCCAAAAAAAGATGTATTTTTGTATTGACATTATTGATCATTAGATTGTTGAATAATGTTGATCAAAATGATCGAAAACAAAAATTTATATGGTAGGAATCTAATATTTATATATGGAAACAAAACATCGATTAAAACCAAGTATTTTTATAGCACCCCCTCGGGACGACACTACTGTTTATTGCCCGGATTGTGGATATGCAATGGAGAAAATCCCTCATACACCTAAAAATAAAAAACCAATTTATCAATGTCCTAGATGTAATATATTTATTCCGGAACAAGTTTATGGCCTCTTAGATTTTAAATAAAGACTAATAAAGAGAATTAAATTTCCTTATGGAGCATATTGGGGTTTTTTTAGCTTCCTTCTTATTAATTAAATCTAGCCCTAAAGATAAATGAAATTTTGCAATCCATAATATATAATTTATTTTAAAATAAGATTTCGTCTTGTTTCACATTACCAATTTGTTTGAGGAATATCTCATTCTTTCTTGAATAATAAATATTAAATCATTCATTATTGCAGAAGCAGCTTCGGCACCTCCTGCACCCCTTCCAGATAATACAATTTTACCGGCATTCTTAGTTTCTAATTCAATAATATTTAAAGAATCATTGACGTTAAAATAAGAACTTTTATTAACAGGGTGAGGTTTTACAAATAAATGTCCATTTTTCGCAAATGATAATTGTTTGATAACTTGATTATTTAATTTTGCTAATTCAATATCATATTTATTGATATTTTCAATTCCCTTGATATTTACATCCTTAATAGTTAAGCCATAATCTAACAGTTCATCTGCGAGAATAACTAATTTACCAGCAGCGTCGTAACCACTAATATCTAGATTTGGATTAGATTCTGCATAACCCAGATCTTGTGCTTCTTTCAAAGCCTGTTCAAAACGACATCCATGATTGAACATTTTGCTGAGGATATAGTTTGAAGTCCCATTTAATATCGCAGTTATTCCGATTATTTTACTACCTTGTAAATTTCTTTTTATCGATAATATGGGAACGCAACTTGCTACTGTAGCCTCGTATCTGATTAGCTGCATTCGATCTTGTGCTATTTTTTTAATATTTTTATAATCAAGATAAAGTGGAGCTTTATTAGACGTTATAACATCCATCTTATTATTAAGAGCTTTTATAATATGTGATCTTGCTGGTTCTCCATTATCTGGAATTGTGGGAGTAGTTTCAATCATTATATTAAGATTTAGTTTATCAATATAATCTAGAGCGCGATATCCAGATTTCCAATTTACAAGAGTCCGAAATTCTTTCCCTAATTTTAATAACCTATCTAAATTTATCCCATTTTCGTCTAAAATCGCACCATCATTTTCAAAAATTCCTAAAACTTTAATATCAATCTTAAATCTACTGATAATAATTGGGTTTATCTCATTTAATAATTGGAGAAAAGCAGTTCCAACATTTCCTTTACCAATTAATCCGATATTAAAATTCATGTTAAAGAAATTATGGCTCAATTCGAGTTCTGGATAAATATCAGAAGATACCTTATATTTTTTTCTTATGAATTTTTTGATATCTCCAAAAAGACGACAATCTAGTTAGGTGTTATGGATCAATATTAAAATCTATATCCCCGAGGGAGGATTATAACGTAAAAACTCGGGAATTCGCTCACCACATTCAGGACAAAAAGTTAACCCTTCATCGATGGTTTTACGGCATTTTGGACAATTTATTTTTCCAGCAATTGTTGATACTACATGTTCATATCCATCTGGTTTAGTAGCTTCCTTTTTTATTCCTATTTTCACTCCTTTAGATTTTTTAAATAAGATAACTAATGAAAGGATAATTATTATTGCAAGGAAGGAGAATAGTGGAATTACTCCTAAACCATATATAATTTCAAAATTTTCATTGTAAGAAAATGCTCCTGTGATATTAAGAGAAAATTGATAAATTCCAGGTAATGTAGTTATCAATGGAATTAGTTGCAAATAAAAGATTTGAGATAAGTTATTTCCAGTTAATGATAATGAATGATTTTCAATACTAAAAAATTGAGGTCCTATAGATTCGCTAAAAAAGCATTGAATTTGTCCAGTTTGGTTCACACTAATATTTAATTGAAGTTGAGGATAAAGCCAAACCAAGGAAGGTAAGAATGTATCGATTGTAAAATTATGAAAACCTTGAGAAGAATGTATTATTGTTTGTTCTTCTTGTGATGAAGAGTAATTTGAGCTTCTCATAAATTGAAAGGATGGTAATGAAATAAAAGAAATAATAAATAGAACACTGAGAAAGATATTTTGCGTGTACCGAGCCATGATGATTTCCCTATCTGATTTATAAGATACTAAAATTTGATTACATCAAGTGATTTCTTTCCATCACTTATTTTCAATAAATGCTCATCCTTAATAATTTTTCCAATGATGGTAGCGGTTAAATTATGTTTATCAAAGATCGTGAGGATCTCTTTGCTGTTATCTTCTGGAGCAGTTAATATATATGAGGTGGTTAGATACATTTTAATAAATTTTTCCAGATCATAACCATTTTTAGTTAAAAATGGTGGGATTGTTATTTGATTTATGTTAATTATAGCTCCAAGATTAGAATATTTGATAAGTTGTAATATAGTTCCAAATATTCCCGCATTGGAGATATCTTTAGCAGAATTAGCTAAATGTTTTTGTGCAATTATGTTCATTGATTTTCTTCTGAATAAAACCTCTTCAGATTGTTTAAATGTAACGGTATCCCAATAATATTTACCCACGTCCGGGATTTTACCCTTAAAATCTACTGCTAATATGATATCATCTTCGTATTTCGCGTTTTTCGCTGATAAATAATCACTTTTTTTTATTTCACCAATCATTGTGGAACTGAGTTCATTGTAACTACTATTTGGGTTAGTATGCCCTCGCACGATAGGAACGCGAAATTTTTGAGAACCCACCAAGGCTCCTTTAAATATTTTTTCACCGATGTGCTTATTTGTAAAAGACACTATCAAACTTGCTGCCAAGGGAGTTCCCCCACAACAATAAATATCATCTATCCCTACCAATATTGAGCTAAATCCCGCTCCAAATGGATTTTTTAAAATATACTCCGTTTTTATCCTATCTGTAGTCATTAGGATTAAATTTTCATCATTTAGAATAGATGCTGAATCTTCTCCTATATCTGAAAGGATTCTTTTGCTCTTGTATGATTCAGATTGAATTAATTGAATAAATGGATTGATCTCTCTTTTTTCAATAATATTTTTATTTTCTATAATTGCTGTGGCAATTTTTTTTAGCATTATATAAATCGAGTATAAAATTTAATATGTATTATTGAATCCTATTAATATATCTGATAACAAAACTTATAATTAAGCTTTAGGTAATGGAAGAATTAATAAAGTCCTCAATTTTTAATGGATTAGTATTCGCAGTCTATGATAAATTTGGTCCACAACCCATTTACATGTTTCCTAATCCTATTAGGAGAACTTTTCAAGATGATGTAAATCATGAATCTCAAAAAGATTTACTTGAATTAACAATGAGAGATTATACTCAAATATCAATAAAAAATCTCTCTCTCTTGATAGGGGATGGTTCTATTTTTGAGAATCCTAAAATACAGGAATTTAAACATCATGCAATCATTCCATTTCCTGATTTTCACTCTACATCTTTAACATATTTCCATTTCGTTGAAATCGAACAATCTGAAAAACCCATAGCTACAGCATTTTCCCTATTAATAGATGAAAATCGTAGAAGCTTTCTGTATAATAATATGGATCGTCTACAACATATAATTATAGATTTTTTTTTGAAATTTGATAAAGAATTATTTGGTAATTTAAAAACTCAAGAAGAAGTAGAATCTTTCTTTGAATCCCTTTTAAACCAAATGATGGAAATACAACAATCACCCTCTACCTCATTTTCAGCTCAAAGAAAAATGAAGATTTTATTTTCTGGATTGGATGATTCTGGGAAATCTTCCTTTCTTCTTTCCGTTGATAGAAAATATTCGAAATTAATTGGGGTAAAACCTTCTTTAGGAGCAAAAGTTAGTTCAATTGAAGCATTGGGGGCAACAATTTTTTTATGGGATCTCGGAGGGCAACTCAGTCTGAGACAAAAGTACTTGAATAAAGCTCATATATATCTTTACGAAGCAGACCTTTTATTTTATTTCATTGACGTCAGAAATCAGAAGAGGTTCAAAGAGAGTTTGGAATATTTAAAAAATATTAAAGATGTATTGGCTAAATTTGAACAAAAGACTCCGATTATCTATGTTTTCTCAAAATCAGATCCCGATATTTTAAATTCAAGGAAAATTCAAAATAATATCAGTACTCTTACAAAAGCTATTGTTTCGGAGGGAAAAGCAGAAATATTTTTGACTAGTATATTTGATCCATTCTCAATTTTAAGAGCTTTTAGTTCTGGCATCGCGAAATTAAGCCCAAATCGTGATTTAATAGAACATAATCTCAACCTCTTTTTAAAAGATACTAAAATATATTTAGCTTTATTGATGAGTGGCGATGGGTTAATTATTGCAGAAGTTTATACACCTAAAGCATCTAAAATCACTAAAATAAATGAACCTCAAGAACTTTTAAACGTATTTGAACTCACTGGACCACAATTTGCCATCCTCTTTAAAATTTTCTCAAAATATAGATCTATTCCTCAGAATGAAGCTATTTTTAAAGTAGCAAACTCTGTAATTTTGGTTAGAAAGGTAAAAATTTCAAATTTTGAAATGTTCATTTTATTGTTAGTGGATGATGAATCCGAAAAAGAAAATATCAATCTTAAATTACCGAAATTCATCGAAATTACAGCAGATTTGTTATTAACTTATATTTCTTAGAAAATTTTTGTTAAAGGTGTCTTTTCAGAGATTTTTTTCCTTAGAATTCTTTTTCTATAATATGAATTAATTCCGGCAATTAAGGAGATTGCAGGAACCACACATTTGGCGAATTTTATGGGGCCAAATAGCACAAAATCACTTCCTGCATTAACACAATAACCCATCTGAGCTGCAATTGCACCACATCGAGAAATTTCCCCAAATTTTTTCCCAAAACGCCAACCATAAATTGCGTTGGCTGGGGCGAATCCTACAGGATAACCTAATTCTTTTTTTACCATTCCAACAGTTTCAATATTAATTCCAATAGAAGGTAAATCTAATACTGCGGTATCAATAATTATATTCTTAATATTTGCTTTTTGAGCTTTTGGAATTAAAACGTTTTTTAAAAAATCTAATTTTTGCTTAGGAAAAATGCTCGTTGAACCAAAAGTTAATAGAACTGCGTATTTTACTCCAATTTCTTTGAGTTTTTCTAACGTAGTGTCACTAGTGGAATCATCGATGCTATTGAGGATTGCCCTATCTAACAAACCTATTTCTTTTAATTGTTCCATAGCAGGAATGCGGGAGTTATCATTTAATCCATCTACCAAGAAAGGAAAATCGACTTTATCAGCAATAAATTCACATTCCTTAACGAGAGCTTCTGTATATCCTCCCACAACATCAATGATTCCTTGCATGTTTGTTTCATCGATAATCTCGCAATATTCGTTCAATTCTTTTTCAGCAAGATTTTTATCGATTTGGCCCGTTTTCTCATCTAATAACGCCGCGTGGTTAGCATAAAATACCGTGCCAATCATAACGGGAGGATTCTCTCCTGGCTGACCACCTAATTTAACGGCTCCAATTTCTACTACTACTTGTTCTTTTTCAAAGTTTAGCATGATTATGTATATTAAAAGAATACAATCTTTTTATTTTTTTAATTTTTATTCACAGATTCAATGTTCTTTTTCTTTAAGGATTTAAATTTCTTGTTAATTAGCGTTCCAGCATAAATAATACTAATAATGAATTCAGGAATCCATTTATGAAGTAATAAAATTATAATAGCTGCTATAAACGAACTTGCAGCACTAATAGAAACGTGAATGCTATCCCATGGATATCCTATATAATAGAGATAAATCTGAATTATCATTCGTATGATATTAACAACATAAAATATTGCTGCAGACACAATAAGAGATTTAGTTTTACGCCACACTATGTCCTTTGTGGTCCGAGGATCCTTTGAATGTGGAATAAATATCAATAGCCCCGCAAATACACAAATTGCTTGAACTCCTGTACAAAAAGTTTCAAAATATATGTTAGATTGACCTGGAACACCAAAACTCCAATGAAAATTTCCAATTGGTAAATAATTGGCCGTTGCTCCCATGTTAAAAAATAAGTTTAAAAAAAATACGGTTTGCTTAATCACGAGTTCGTGAAGCCAGTAATTCGCTTCATTATCAAAAAATAGATATATCAGATAGGCTGATAGTGGTGTTCCAATTGCAAATAATATTAATGAAAAATTCGAAAATACATATTTCTTATTCTCAAATTCGATTACAGGACGGGTATAAATTGGTTCAACAATTATTTCATCACCTTTGCGACTATCTTTATCAAATTTATCGACAATAATAACATTTAAAAGAACCAGTAAAGGGATCATAACAACTCCAAAATTATTTCTACTTAAGGATTCCATCAGTGGAATTGTGAATCCGATGGAATAAGCAAATGAGAGGTTTAACCCGCTGATAAATATCATATTGAATCCCTTGCGAGATAAAGCTTTAATATTTGTAAATTTAAACAAGATTATTTCTTGGATCAATAAAAAGCTTATTGAAAGCATAGAAAAAAGCAATATCATACTTATATCATTGAAAGGGGTCAATCGCCCGAAGAAAAATACGCATACTAATAAGACTGACAAAACCAAACTGATGAAATACTTATTTCTTAGCATAGATTTGATGTTAATCACCGTGATTATTTTGTAAAATTTGAAATGGTTAAAATATATTAAGGTTTTCTACTTAGTCAAGAGATTGTTCTATTGCATTTAACAGAAACTCGCCCTTTTCTTGTATTTCTTCTCTTGTGCTGGTAACATGTATTCCATAAGCAGAACCAAGTCCCGCATCAGAAACGCCAACACTTATATTTATCGCTCTATTGAGTAATTCATCAGTTTGAGGTAGCATTCCTTTCTTATATTCAATTTCGGAATTATAATACGGGCATGTGAAGGGACATCCCTCGTCAGTGACCGTCATTTTTTGTAGAAAATGCTCCATATTATTATAAACATGCCAACCCGATTTTGAAATTGTCGTGGTTTCAAGTTTGTTAGCTAATTTTTCAGCAGATTCTGCGGTAGGCATGAAAAATGTCAATAGAGTTCCAACATCTCCATATTTATCTAAAATATGGCGAAATTCGATTTCTTTGTTTGTTGAGATTATAGATTTCAAAATATGTTTATTTTCTTTCAATTTATTTCTAATATAATCTAATTTCTTTAATTGAGCTTGAGCAACTGCAGCAGTCAATTCGTTCATCCTAAAATTCAAACCAAGAACAGATCGTTTTCCCTGTTCAACACCTTGACGTAAAGGTAAATGTCCTTGATCGTGAATTGCAAATGCTCGCTTATAGAGATCCTCATCATCGGTTACAACCATCCCCCCATCTCCTGCAGAAATAGTTTTATACACATTCAAGCTAAAAGCGCCCATTTGACCAAACGTACCTACAGATTTATTCTCATATTTAGCGCCCATACTCTGAGCACAATCTTCAAGTAATAACAGATTATTGTTCTCTGCAATCTTAACCATCTCATTTAAATGACCGGGATTTCCAAGCATGTGAACTAACATTATTGCTTTTGTTTTGGGTGTTATTTTTTTTATAACGTCTTGAGGATCCAAAGTTAAAGTCTTATCCACCTCTGCAAGAATTGGAATAGCTCTTGAAAAAATAATAGAGGTGATACTTGCAATAAAAGTATATCCCGGGACGATGACTTCATTTCCCGGACCTATTCCTAAAGACCACAAGGCAGTTAATAATGCTGTAGTTCCAGAAGTAACTGCTAAGCCGTATTTTGAACCTATCTTATTCGCAAACTCTCTTTCTAAATTCCACACCTTAGCTTTAAATCGTGGATTAGAAAGATCGCCATATCTAAATAAATAACCTGCTTCAATAACTTCCATGAGAGCTTTTTTCTCTTCTTCACCAATTAAATCCATACCAGGACCGGGCAAAAAATCACAACCTTATAATATTTTTTATGTGAGATCAATAATTAAAAGAAATTTTAATAGTTTTCAAATCAAAAAAAATTCTATCCTCTAAAACAGATTATTTAATATTATTAGAATAAAACAATGTTAAGGTTTTAGAATTGAGGGGAATTTCAGTTTTTTATATTATTTATAATTGAATCTAATCCTTTGAAATTTTTGTTAGGACGGATATCATCTCATCAAGAAAGCTATTGTAGTCAATGATCCTTTATAATTCTACTTGGATCGTCAAATCCAGCTTTGGATTCGCTCACTTCAGAGGTCAATTAATACTTTAATTGTTTATTGCTCAAGTATCCAGCTTACGTCATATCTAGGCAATTGGGAGTGGTGTTTCTCATCATTCTCTCGTTTCTCTTCTGCTGTCAGTACAGAAAAGTGTCCTTTTATGCCCAGTGCTTCACAACCTATTTCCCAATTCGCACACCAAATACCCAGCGCTACAGGTGCGTAAAAGTGTGATTCTATATTCTGATAAAAATCAAATCTCACCAGACGAGATTCGTCTTCATTGCTATTTTCTTGCTTTTCACCATTTCGATCGAGTACGCCTATACAACGTGTTGTTTGTGAATTGAACGAAGATGGTGCCCATTGACATATTTCATAACATCGTCCAAAGCGTTTGAACGGCTTTATGCTTACATTCAAAGGTTCCTTAAATTGGGAATCACTAAAAAAAAGCGAACTCAATGGTATGCGACGATGAAAGAGGAAATTTATGAAACGGACTAACAAGGGGATATAATTGGATTTATACCCCACAGCACAAACACAAATGATATGATCCTCCGTTGGATTGTAATGATCTCCTAAGTGTGAGATAATACTCTTATGATCTGCACCCGGTCCGATCCAACAAGTAGCCAAGCCCATAAGTGTTGCATGCATAACGATTTTCTGTAGGCATCGACCCACATCGATAACAGCAAGACGAGAATACTCACTCGGAGCTATTGCTACGAGGAACTCTTGAGCTCCTACTACTGGCCAAACCGTAAGAGATGCATCGACATATTCAATACGAATGGGATGTTTGCCTATCAAGGCACAATTGGGTAATCCACTTGATGATTGTACATATTCTATTAGCTCACTATGATGTTCGAGTGTTATTTTTCGATTTTGGAATGATCGACAAGAGCGTCTTAATCGCATCAAATCAAATATATTCATTTCATCATTGCGTTTATGAGGAAGGGATTCCTTTGGATGTAATTTTAGTTTCACAGTACAAATATCAAATACAGATATCGCTAATAAAAGTAATCCTATAAAAAAAGGAAAATATGCCACTACTTTGGGTCCTAATAACCAAAATAATGTAGCGATAATCAGAAATATTGATGCTAATATTAGTGTTGGTATGTATTGAAGCCAACCGGTGAATTGAAGACGAACCTTAACACGTTTCAAAAAAGAAAATGCCATTATATCAATTAATTAACTTACAGATTAAAAACTTTTTCAGTCTCAATCATATATATTATAGCTTGCTTTTCGTCCTCACCTGTTAAATCTATTATGGATCTTGGTATAAATTTTCACTTAAAACATAATTCATTAATATTTCTAAACTCCCATATTACGAATTGTTAAAAGATTTTTATTATTTAGAAGATATTCATCATTATGAATAGCGATGAAAACGGAATTTCATTAGAGGGAAAAATGGATGATTGGGGTCCTTTCGGTAACTCAGAAGGAAAATGGCTTCTATTTTCTATGGGAAATCCAGAAGAGGGGCATAGCTATGCTCTACCGCGTAACATGGATGATTTAGGTGCTCAACGAATAACACATCTTATTTCATGTAAGACTGGAGGAAGATATGTTGCTCATATTCCATGGTCCACAGATACTGCAGGTTTAATTGCTAAAGATTGGTCTCCTAAAACTATTCCGCCAAGAGAACTTATTAATCGACTAGTTAAATTTCTTCAATATCATATTCAACTCTATGAAGAAATGGGTTTTGACACTTCAAGGGTTTTCATTTATTCTTTCCATGGAGGTAATAATCCAATCGCAGGTTTTATTCAAGAAATAAAAGAAAAACTCAATCTTAATAAATTGATAATAACCAGAACTGATAATGTTGCTGGTGATATTGCTGATATTGTGCTCGAAAAGTTACATTTTCTATCAATAGAACTCTCTAAAGATAATATAGACGCTAAAAAACTTATGAGAAAGCTTATAAAAATTGTAACCACTTTAGATCATGCCGGACACTGTGAACATTCAATTGGAGCCGCTATTGGAGTATTAGATGAAGAAAAATTAGTGTTAATGAATAGAGAATTAGAAGATGACTTTGAAAAAGCTCTTAAGAAATGGCCAACATTAGCGGGTTTAGGTGGTCTTATCATGTATGGAAAAAAATATGCTGAAGTACTTGGAACTAAAGATAATGATATTCATGGACACTGGAAATGCCTCAATACTCTTCGCAGATTAGATAATGGAAAAATTGTGACAATTAAAGAGGTTGGCGTAATTCTTATAGAAACCATCGTAAATTATTATTCTCAAATTATTAAGGAAAACACGCTATAAGAAATAAAATGAATGAATTTATTGAAATGATAATCAATGTTACTGCAGATTTTTTTTTAGAGATCTTATTATATACATAAAAAATAGCATTTTTTTTGAATTGAGATTCAATTTATTTACAAACACGTTAACATTTATATACTCTTATCTCACAATTTATTCTATTTAAAAAAAATGGAGATATTTATGGAAGAAATAACACATAGCAAGTTAAACATGAGTTCATATGGATTCGGGAAATTTGTCAATGAATTTTTTGTCATGGCATTTGGCTCTTTAGTCTTTTTCTTTTACGAGACTGAAATTGGGCTACCTTCAATATACGCAATGACCGGATACATAATTTTCGCTATTTGGAACGCTATTAATGACCCATTTATAGGATATCTGACAGATCGTCCATTCAAATTCACGAAAAAATGGGGAAGACGATTTCCATGGGTTTTTATTGGAGGAGTACCTTGGATTTTAAGTTATATTTTAATTTTCATGCCTCCAGCTGTTAATCCAAACGAAGGAGCATGGATCATTTTTGCGTGGTTAGTATTCACCACGTGTTTATATGATACATTTGCCTCACTTTTCAATGTTAGTTTTTATGCTATATTTCCCGATAAATTTCGTTCTGGGAACGAACGGCGTAAAGCTTCAACCATTAGCACCATGATTGCGGCATGTGGAACTGCTTTAGGCGCTATAGTACCCCCAATTTTTTACAATTTTAACGATCCACAATCTTACATAGTACAGGCAATCGCTGTAATAATCATATGTATGGTTGCCTTATTACTAGCAATTCCTGGAAGCCGAGAAGACCAAGCTAGCATAGATTGTTATTTGAGCAACTGTGAAAAAGGAATGGAAAAAGAACCATTTTTTAAAGAATTTATATCCCTTTTAAAGCACAAAAATTTCTTAGCTTATATTATTACTTTTACTCTTTACCAATCACTAGTATCATTAATGACTGGTTCCATCCCTTATGTTGCCCAATTTGTATTAGAAGTGGAGGAGAAGGATATCACATTGATGATGGCAGCATTAATATTAGGAATGCTTATATCGATGCCAATTTGGTCCCATTTTGCGAATAAGACTAATAATGATCGAAAAACAATGTTAATTGCCACAATTTATCTCACCATTGTAACAGGCATTCTATTCTTTATTAACGATTATTGGGTATTAATGATTGGAATTTTCATCTGGGGCACGGGAGAAGGAGGATTTTGGGTCATGATGGGGCCTATTTTGGCAAATACCATAGATGAATCAATCGTGGATACAAAACAGCGAAAAGAAGGTATTTATAATGGTGTTCAGACTTTTGTTAGTCGTGCTGCATTAGTTATCCAAGCCGTGAGTTTTTCTGTGGTCCATATTTTGACAGGGTTTAATCAAAATCCAGATGCGACCTCACAAACACCGCTTGCGAACCTTGGCATTCAAATACATTTTGCGTTGATTCCAGCGATATTAATCTTTATTGGAGTAATTGTATTCTGGAAATTTTATAAATTGACGCCAGATATAGTTGATAGGAATCGAGAGATTATAATCGAAGAAAAACTATAGGTAATTAATTTCAAAATTCTTTTTTTTGTTATTTTTTTTAAAGAAAGATAAATTTTTTTTTAATATTAAATTTTAAAGATCAGAATACCAAATTTAAATTAAGTGAGAGAATACAAATGTCTGAGGAAAATCTAAACAATAATAAGGACGAGCAAAAAGAAGAAAAAGTAAAACTTGAAGAAGAAAAAAAAGGAGTAACTGAAGAGGAAAAAGAAATTCATGAAGAAAAGAAAGTAGTAGGAGAAGAGGAAAAAGCAAAATTTACATTCAAATGCACGAGATGTGAACGATGCTGCTTAGAAAGGGGACCAATTCCGATTACTTTTTGGGATTTAGAAATGTGGGCTCGTAATGGGGTCGTCGCGAATTTCATGCCCTATCTTGATATCTACAATAAACCTGATGGTGGTTTAGACTTAGTTTTAAAACCATTGCCTCCTCCTCCTAAAGAAGGAGAGGAAGCACCTAAAAGAGATCCTTTTGAAAGTGTTCCAATTGAAGATCTTTTAACAGTAAAATGTCCTTTATACAATGAAGAAAATAAGAAATGTTTGATATACGATAATAGGCCTCTTTCTTGCCGTGTTTATCCATTAGAGTTTGATGGGAAAAATTATACTATTGTGGATGTTGATTGTCCCGGTATAGGTGAAGAAGGCATGACAAAGGAAGAATTAAAAGAAATGCGTGACACCGCTAAAACGATGTTTTATGAATTAACCCGCATGAGAATTGCTTTACCCGTTTTAAGTCAGATGATATCTCAAAAAGTCATGATGGATTTGATGCGACAAAATATGGAAGCAATGAGTAAAATGACTGATGAAGATCGAGCCAAGTTAGATGAAATTTTCCAAAAGAACAAAGAAACTTCTGAACCCTAAATTTTTTTTATCATTCTATTTTAAAATCCCACAATCATTTTAAACCATAGTAATAATGGATTACAATAAAGATTATTAGTTAATATTGTAATATTTAAAATGAGATGGATCAAATAACAATTAAAAATTCAATTATTACGTTGAAACAAGGAGATATTACGGATTTAGAGGTTGATGTGATCGTTAATGCGGCTAATGCTCAGCTCATTCTTGGAGGAGGAGTAGCAGGGGCGATTAGAAAAAAAGGAGGTCCAAAAATCCAAGAAGAATGTAACAAAATCGGAAGTATTTTTGTAGGTGGAGCGGTTATAACCACAGGAGGAAATTTAAAGGCAAAACATGTCATTCACGCCGTGGGACCACGAATGGGAGAAGGAGATGAAGATCAAAAGCTTAAAAATGCCACTTTAAATAGTCTAAAATTAATGGATGAAAATAAATTATTTTCCATTGCTTTTCCCGCAATTTCCACGGGAATTTTTGGCTATCCAATTGAAAAATGTGCTAAAATAATGATTTCAACGACAAAAGAATATTTGGAAAGCAATACGTGTATAAGAGAAGTAATCTTCTGCTTATATTCCTCATCCGATTTCGAAGTGTTTGAAAAAGCTTTATATTAATGCGTAATAAAAGGGGAAAATATGGCATGATTTTTGAAATCTCGATAATTTTCCATTATTATAATCTGTAGATTTCAGAGTTCGTTATTTGACTTTTTATTTTTTTGAATAAATCAGACCTAATTATCTACATTTATAAGTCAATTTGCTTACCTTTTTTTTCAGTGCAAAATTAATTAATTAGAAAGAGATTTCGATAGGATTATAATTATCAAACTTGCGAAAACACAATGAAAAATCAAGAATATCAGTATGTTAAATTTTTTGATGACTTAAGAGTCAATGATGTATCGTTAGTGGGTGGAAAAAATGCATCACTTGGCGAATTACTGAGCTTTGGAATCCCTGTACCCCTTGGATTTGCTGTTACTGCCAAAGCATATGATTACATTTTAGAAACAAATTATTTTAGAATTAAGGAGGAAGAGATCACCTTAAAAGAATACATTAATCGAGAAATCAAGAAAATTGCTATAGAATTGAAAAACGAAGATATTAAGTCAATAAGCAAAGTTGATAAAATTTGTGCCGATATAAGATACGTAATCGAATCAGCCTCCATACCTGACAGCGTGAAAGACGAGATTTTAGAAGCTTATGCTAAATTATTGGAAAGAATTGGAAATGAAACAACATTTGCTATAAGAAGTTCTGCTACCGCTGAAGATTTACCAGACGCTTCTTTTGCCGGGCAACAAGATACTCATTTAAATATTTCGGGAGAAAAGCAAATTTTAGAATATATTCTTAAAGACATGGCTTCAGTATTTACTACAAGGGCAACAATGTATCGAGAAAGGGCGGGATTTGATCATTTTGCTGTAAAATTGAGCGTAGGAGTTCAAGAAATTGCTGGAGGTTTAGAAGGAGTTAAAGCTTCTGGAGTCATGTTTACTGAAGATCCTGATTCAGGTAATCCCAATGTCATCGTAATAAGAGCAACATGGGGTCTTGGTGAGTTAATTGTTCAAGGAATCGAAAAGGGTGATGAATTTATCGTTTTTAAACATGCTTCTAAATTAAGAATTATCAATCGCAGTCTGGTTAAGAAAGAAAAGAAAATGATATTTGATAAGAATAAGGGAGGGACAATCACAATATTCGTGGATGAAAATGAACAGAGAAAATTCTGTTTGGATGATAATCAAGTCATAATCCTAGCTGAATATGCAACAAAAATCCGTGAACATTATGCTCGTAACATGGATGTTGAATGGGCCTTGGGATATGATGGTAAAATTTATATCGTCCAAGCAAGACCAGAAACGGTACATTCTCAAAAAGGAGATATTGAAGAAATTTTTTATCTATTAGAAGATCCTAAAGTTTTAATCAATAATGGATATTTAATAGAAAATACTGGAACGGCAATAGGACGAAGGATTGGATATGGAAAAATTAAAGTTATTGAATCAATTAACGACGCATATCTATTAGAGGAGGGGGATATACTCATAACTGAAGAAACTAATCCGGATTGGACATCCTACATGGAAAATTTAGGAGGTGTAGTAACTGAAAGAGGAGGTCCAACATGCCATGCCGCAATAGTATCAAGAGAATTAAATATTGCTTCAATAGTAGGAGCTGATAATATTATTGAAAAAATTAAAGAAAAGAAACGCCAACAAGATTTAGATTATATTACTATCGATTGCAGTACGGGGGAACCAAGATTGTGGATAAAAGAAGTGGAGTATGATTTTGATACTATTGAATTTGCCCAATTACCTAAAACTAGAACACAAGTATTAGTTAATTTAGGAATCCCTAAGGGAGCATTAAGTTCTGGCAAATATCCTGACGGCACTGGATTAGCACGATTAGAATTTATTATTAATGATGAAATTCAAATTCACCCCAATGCTTTAATTGACTACGAAGCACTGTTAATGCGTTATGATATCTTGTTAGAACATCGTAAGCGAATTGAATCAATAAAAAAAAGTGATTTGTATCATAAAGATCCATTTAGTGTTGAAATCAAACGTTTAAAAGATACAATTGATAAAATAGATGAATTAACAATCGGATATGAAGATAAAGAAGAATTTTATGTTGAACAACTCGCTGAAGGTATAGCAACTATTGCCGCTGGAGTTTGGAAAATACTCCCTAATGGTGAAATCGCCCCATGTGTCGTACGTTTATCAGATTTTAAGACTAATGAATATCAAAATTTATTAGGTGGGTGGATCTATGAAACTGTTGAAAATAATCCGATGCTAGGCTTTAGAGGATGCTCTCGTTATACTCATAATGATTTTCAGAATGCCTTCTTGCTAGAATTGCGAGCAATTGCAAAAGCTCGTGAATGGGGACTCAATAATATAATACCAATGCTTCCATTTTGTCGATCCCCCGAAGAATGTAAGAAGATTATCGATCTCATGGAAAATGAAGGATTAATTAGAGGACAAGATTCCTTAAAAGTATTTGTCATGGCAGAAATTCCTTCTAATATTATCTGTGCAGATCTTTTCTGTGAATATGTCGATGGCTTTTCAATAGGGAGTAATGATTTGACAATGTTAACTTATGGTGTTGATCGGGATGAAGCAAAGTTAATTCCAATTGCAAAAAAAAATTCTTATAATACCAATAGTGTAGCTATACGACGATCAATTAGTCATTTAATAAAAATAGCACATGATTTTGGTAAAAAAGTGGGGATTTGTGGGCAAGCACCGAGTGATGATCCCGAATTTTTAAGGTTTTTGGTACAAGAAGGAATAGATTCTATTTCTCTCAATTTTGACACTTTTGCTCAAGGTAGAATTAATACCTGGCGTACTGAAATCATCGAAACAAAATTAACTGCCGAGAATAAATTGAAAATTTACGAATTTATTGATCAATGCGATAAGCTAATTGAAAAGATTCGGGTACCCAGAGGAACGCTTAGAAACATGTTGAGAAAGCTAAAAGATAAGAGTCCTCCTAATTTAAAAAATATAACAGGACAATTTGACACAATTTTTGAAAATGTGAATACCATGTCGCGTAACTTCATAATGGAGCTTAATAAAGAAAACCCAATGGATTTCAATACACTCTTCCAAATTAATCATTCAAAAATAAAAGAGTATGAAGAATTACTTCCAAAATTGATGAAAGCTATTAGAGAGTTCGGAATTTTCTAAATACTATCAGAGATTATTCATATTCACGAAACCTACAAAAGAAAGAATGAAAAAATCGTAATAATCTAATCCTTGATCTTTTCCAATATTGACATGATTCGATAAATGGTCGTTCTCGAATGAAAAGGAATGTTAGCATCCATGGTAAGGTCATCCACTAAATAAATAACATTTGCTGCGAGGATTGCATCAGTCGCATCCTCATCCTCACGCGAAAGTTCATCAATACCTTTTTGGGCAACGCGTTTGATATTTCTTGGTACCGCACGATCTTGAATCATTGCCTCTAACAAAATCTTAACTTGATCAAATGCTTCCTTGGTTTCCTCGGGAGAAGGCACTTCTAAAACACCTTTTAATTGTATAAGGAGATATTATTTCACAGTAGTAAATTATTCTTCAATTTTATATTTTGTGAAGAGTTAAGTATTTTTAATATTGTTTAATTATATTACTTGCGAGAGTTAATTGTTTTAGCTATAACTTATTTTTATTAATTGCGTTTTTAACTTGCGTCAATTCAGCGGGAAAGTGGTCTAGATTGGTGTGATTCTAGGTTCGGAACCTAGAGGTCGGGGGTTCAAATCCCCTCTTTCCCATCCTCATATTATTAAATAGCCAAAAAGATTTTTTTGATGAGTTCTTGGGATTGGAATGACTTATTGGCAATTTTATTCGAAGATTAATATAAAAGGGGCATAAAAGGATAAAAAATCATTGGAGATCCTGTTAAAACTTACAAGAAAAAATATATGAGAGCTGCTGATTTGCTCTATACCATCCCACTTCTGGTTGTTTCTCTTTTTTATTTGTAAAAACCGCTTTTTTACTATTTATAATGAATATTCTTAAATAATAATAAAAAAAATTAATCTATATATTGTTATAATAAAACAATATTAATTTTAACATGATAAAGTGTGATTAATAATATGGCAAAATTTGACCAAATAATGAAAGTTTTAGCGATTTTAGGCGGTCTAATAGCTCTGATAGTAGGACTTTTAGATCTTGTCGGTTTGAATTACGGTTTAGGAGCATCTTGGGCAGTTCCTTATCTTTTTCCTATAGTCGCAATAATTCTTGGTATCGTGGTACTTCTAAGTGCTTTTAAAGGAAGCCCAGTCCCTTTTACTGCAGTATGGTTATTAGTTTTAGGTATTTTAATTCTAATCTTCGGAAGCTGGTTAGCAGCAGTTTTAGTGATTATTGCTGGAATTTTAGGTTTTCTTAATTAAAACATAATAATTCAAACATTATTTTTTTTTACTTTATTTCTCCAATAACTATAGAACAACATTTAAATTATTCTTTTATTCTTTGCCCAACTTAACCAGATAAGAGAACGCTTTAGGAATTTCTATTATTAGCAAGAAAACTGATAACATTTAACTTAAATTTAAAAATTTTAAAAATTTATTTTATACCATAGATTAAAAAAAAATATACGGAAGAAGCAGCAAATGATTGAAGATTTTATTGATTGTATCTGGATATTAGAAATTGAATCTGGAATCGTTATTTATGAAGAAATTTATAAAGATGTAACAAAACAAGGAATATCAACAGATCTAATTTTAAATTTTCTTTCAGCCTTAGTTAGTTTTGCCGATGAAGTGTTTGCAGATGAGCTAAAATATATAAAGCTATCAAATCATAAGATCTTTTTTAATTTTTTAAAGCATATCATGTTGGTAATATCGATAACTGACAAGATTTCTATTGAGGAAACGGAATTAAGCGTTTTAATTGATAGAATCGGTAAAAAATTTGAATCAAAGTTTGAGTACTTATATCACAATGAATTTTGGTATGTAAATATCGAGGTGTTTAATTCTTTTTCCAAAGATTTAAGAGAGTTCATTAATAGAGAACCAGAACCAATCAAAATAGTACATAGTATTAATTTTTCTGAAAAAATAAAAAAATTGAATGAATTAATTGATAATGAAACAAATAAATATTTAAACAGAAAGCAAAAACTCGAGAAAGTTTATGAAGAGAGGGTAGAGAAATTAGAATCTAAAAAGAAAAACACCTCTTAAATGAATAACCAAATAACTTATTATTAGCTAGTTTTATATTTTTGGAAGTCAAGTATAATAAGACAGATTCAATTAATGCTTAATAGCGAACAAATTGAACTTATTCAGAAGGTTTTGGAAATTATTATTGATGATCTAAATATTAAAAATATAACTCCTCTCAATGGAGATTCAAAAACGCTCATTATTGTCCAACAAAAAAGAATATTTGTCCCAGAATTGATTGAAAGGCTACAAGAAATAAGGGTTTGGTAAAAAATGTGGAATTAATGATATTTTCCCTTTAAACTCAACCATCCCAGAATTGACTTAAAAAATTTGACGAAAGATAAGATCGAGTTCCCAATAGAATTGCACTATCAGAGAAAATCAAATTAAGCAAAAATATATAAAAAAAAAAAATTAAATGTTTATATTGTGATTATAATATCACGAACCATAAAACTAAAGCAATAATTCCCAGAACCAAACCGCCCAAACCATAGCTTTTTGAACTATCGTATGCTATTCCAATGATACCGGCAATTATAGCAAGGGCGACTAGTATGTAAAAGAGGATATCTGCATAAGGAAAAGAGAATGCAAACTTCATCCACAATTCCAATATTATTGCTAGAATTCCCATAAGTAAAGCAAAAGTTCCTGCTGATCTTGACACTTTTAACGCCTTTTTTTTATTTTAGAATTTTTAATTGACACTAAATATGTGTAAATTACTTTATGATTTACCTTTATTTAAAACTATACCTAATAAATAATTAAAAAGTTATAATAATTGG
>Ga0315535_1000147_pt1 | contig 45654 bp, 46 predicted proteins | sample SalMarSW160220MG_2_FD_203092 | JGI IMG/M metagenome (GOLD analysis project Ga0315535, IMG submission 203092) | Salt marsh sediment microbial communities from the Plum Island Ecosystem LTER, Massachusetts, United States - Salt Marsh Sediment SW1602-20 ... | reverse complement strand
ACACGGCGTCGCGGTAGGGATCTCGATCTTCATCGGCGTGTGGCTTGGATCTGTCATCGGCCGGCTCGGGATGAACGCGTGGCACATCGCGGCTACCTGCCTCCTGGCAACGCTGATCGGTCTTGTCGTCGGGGCCTTGGCCCTGGCGCTGAGCGCGGCAACCGGCAGGGTGCGAGTCGCGGTCTATGGGGCGATCGGCGTGGCTCTCATCTCTCATGTCCTCAACGCGTTCCTCCCGTTGAACACGTCAACAGAGGGCCTCACGAAATGGACACCGTTCGGGTACTACTTGAACAGCGACCCGCTCGCCAACGGGATGGACTGGTGGCACGGCTTGGTGCTGCTCGTCCTGACCCTTGTGCTCGTGGGGTTGGCGGTCGCCTGGTTCCAGCGAAGGGACCTCCGACAGAGGGGGTAGCGCGGCCTTCGCTCGCCGGTCGAGCGTTCTGAGTTCTGGTATTCCTCGACGACCACAGCCGCTATGGGCTCTCAGTGACAGCACACCAGCGGGTGACCGGCGACATCGTGGTTGACAGGTTCCTCAAAACTGCAGGATCCATGGGATATCCCGCATCAATCCTGACCGACAACGGGATGGTATACACCACTCGCCTCTCAGGAGGCAAAGGAGGCCGGAGCCGGCTCGAGCGAACCCTCCAGGAGCTGAGAATCGTGCACAAGCACAGTCGACCCAACCACCCCACCACCTGCGGGAAAGTCGAACGATTCCACCAAACCCTCAAGAAACGCCTCGCCGCCCAACCACCAGCCGAAACCCTCCAAGAACTCCAACACCAACTCGACCAGTTCGTCGACGAGTACAACCAGCGTCGCCCGCATGCTGCCCTCGGCCGAAAAACCCCAGCCACCAGATACCAGGCCCTCCCCAAAGCCACCCCCGACACCTCAAACCTCACCGACCACTACCGCGTCCGCTACGACATCGTCGGCGACACCGGCACCGTCACCTTGCGCCACGCCGGCAAACTCCACCACATCGGTATCGGACGAACCTATACCCGAACCCACATCACCCTGCTCATCCGAGAACTCGACATCCACATCATCAACACCGACACCGGAGAAATCCTCCGCCAACTAACCCTCAACCCCGACCAGGACTACCAACCCCAACAACACAACGAAACCCCCGAACCGTAGGTTCAAGGGTTTCCGATATCTCGCGACATCACAGAGCGGAGGGAGTGGGATTCGAACCCACGGAACCCCTTACGGGGTTCAACAGTTTTCAAGACTGTCACCTTCGGCCGCTCGGTCATCCCTCCGAGAGCGCCAGGCTACGCCTGTCGCAGCAAACAGCTAACAGCTGTCAGCTATCAGCAGACACGGGGGTCCACCGGACCGGCAGCCGAGGGCCGCTGCGTCGCTCGCCATCGGCGGGCCGGCGGAGGGAGAGGGATTTGAACCCTCGAGGGAGCGTGAACCCCCTACACGCTTTCCAGGCGTGCGCACTAGGCCAGACTATGCGATCCCTCCTGAAGGCTCATAGTGTAGAAGCGATGGAATACGCCGAGGCCATGCAGCTTGCCCTCTCGGAGGCCGTGCGTGCTCCAGAGCACGGCGACGTGCCGGTCGGTGCGGTGATCATCGGTCCTGACGGAGCGGTCGTCGCCTCAGATCACAACCGCACCGTCGAACGTTCCGATCCGACCGCCCATGCCGAGATGCTCGTGATCCGCGCCGCGGCCGAAGCCCACGGAGACTGGCGACTCAACGGCCACACCCTCGTCGTGACCCTCGAACCGTGCCCCATGTGTGCGGGGGCCGCAGTGTGGGCTCGGCTTGATCGGATCGTCTACGGGGCCGCCGACCCAAAGGGTGGCGCCGCCTGGAGCCTGTACAACATCCCGCAGGACGCGCGTCTCAATCACCGATGTGATCTCGTAGCGGGTGTCATGGCCGACGAAGCTGCCGAATTGCTGACCGACTTCTTCTCGTCCCGGCGCTAGGACGCCGGCGTCAACCAGACCCGGTACTCCCGCACGTTGATCTGCGACCCGTCCTTGGCGGAATCCTCCCACACGATCAGCGACCCCCACTGCGGCTGGTCCACGTCGTAGTCGATCGTCGCGTCGAACTCCCCCCATCCCTGACCCTCGGTCGTCATGAGGTACGGGGGCTGAGCGATGATGACGCCATCCGCGTCCGTGATCGCAGCCTGGAACGTCGCCTCGAACACCGCTGCCACGCCGGTCAAGTGGGCCGGGTTGCCCAGGGCTCCCCCATATGCCGGGGTGTCGACGAAGATCATCGGAAGGAAGTCCAGGTAGTCGTCTCGGCATTGCGGCCCGTTCAGCTCGATCCCCTCAGCGGAGAATGTCGTGATCGGTGCGCCGTCAAACTCGAACCGAACGCAGTCGACATTCTCGAACCGGGTCGCCGTGTAGACGACCTGCGCGAGTCTCGCCATCATCGAGAAGGAGCCACCACCCGATGCGAAATCGCCCGACAGGTCGATCGTCGCCACGCCGCCGGCAACGTCGACCCCGAGAAGCTGGGTGCCATCGGGGATGGAGGTGCTCATCGCCGGGATCATCTGCGTCTCGTCACTCGTCGGCCCCGCGAGCAGCGCCGTCAACGTCGATTCGAGATCGCTGCCGGTCGTCTCTCTCACAACGGGCACGAGGAACGGCCCCGGCCTGTTGACCGCACCCGTCTCGTCCATCATGAGGTACGCGACGACCTCTGAAGGCACCATTTCGGTGGTCGTCGTTGCTGTCGGCGCTGTCGTAGAGGGCGCCTGGGTCGTCTCGGTGGTAGACGGCGGCTGGGTAGTTGCTGTCGTCGTCGTACCGGACGATGTGCATCCGGTTATTGCTAGCGCGATCGCTGTGACGAGCCATCCCTTGAACACCCTCATGGGGTCGCAGCTCTGTGCACTGGGCATGTCATGCATCTGGGACCGCCCCTCCCCCTAGGCAACTCGTACGACGGGATCGTGTGCACCGTCACCCCCGCCTCTTCGAGGATGCGGTTGGTGACCACATTCCGTTCGTACGCGATCACCTCTCTGGGGGCGATCGCGAAGGTGTTGTTCGCGTCGTTCCACTGCTCGCGATCGGCCTCCGCCTCCCGCAGTGACGGCTCGATCACCTCGAGTTCGTTGACTCGGCGGGCCCACGCGAGACCTTCAACCAGGTCCTCGGACTCTTCGATGGCCAGATCTCCCTTGCTGCCAGGCGTCACTCGGAAGCTGCGCACCGCCGCACGAGCGCGTGGATACAACACGATGGCATTTCGGTCCACGAAGGTGACCACCGTGTCGAGGTGCATCGTCGCCCGACCTTTCGGCAGCTCCACGGCGAGTGCCCTATCGATGACCGATTGCTCGAACAGACGCGAGATCATCGCCGACGCCCCGGCAGGTGTGGTTCGCTCGGAGATCCCGACGGCGATGCTTCGGTCCGACACAATGAGCACATCGCCGCCCTCGACCGACACCGGAAAACGCTCCGAGGGCGAGTCGCCGAACCAGATAGGGGTGTCGTGAAACCTCGGATGATGGTGGTACACGAGCCTGAGCAAGTCGGTCTCCCGCCTCCGCACCAGCCTGCTCATCGGACTCAACATGACGCCGCCACCCACCCAGATCGATGAGTCGCGCATGAACACGGTGTTCGGCAGCGGAGGGAGGATGAAGTCGTCAGGGCCGTGCAGTGCAGCGACGAGACCTCGGTTCGTTCCCACATCGCCGAACGTCACCCCGCCGATCAGATGCTCGACCAATCGATGCGCCGAAACCTCGCACAAGTAGGCACGAACCGTCTGGGCGAGCCGGCGGCCGCACAGCTCATCGGGGATCTGCTCATCGATCGTCGTCTCGGCAAGCTCCTCGTCGGCAAGGATCTCCTCGAGCAGTGACTCGACGTACAGCACGTCGGCGCCGCGGCTGCGCAGGACATCGGCGAGCGCGTCGTGTTCCACGGCCGCCTTCTCGACCCACACCAGCTCGTCGAACAACAACTCGTCCTTGTTGGCTGGCGTGAGCCGTTCCAGCTCCAGCCCCGGACGGTGCACGAGCACGGCGCGCAGCGCTTCCGTCTCCGATCGGATCATGTGATTCATTCTCCCAGAACCACTGAGTACACTGCCCGTCTGCCGGAGGGATCGCATAGTCTGGCCTAGTGCGCGGCACTCGAAATGCCGTAGGGTGTTACCACGCCCTCGAGGGTTCGAATCCCTCTCCCTCCGCTAGGCCTATCAGCGATGGGCCTTTCGTGTTGGTCCCCCCAGGAGCCCGAAGGGCGACGTTGGGGGGAAGGTACCGCCGGTGGCGAAGCCGCCGGGGGTAGGGGGGTCGTTCCCACCACGGGACCTCGCAGCAACAGTGGCCGCGTTCCGGCTGACAGTCTGAGTAGCTGAATAGCTGACAGCTAAATCGCTTCGCTCGCTGGGGGAGGAAACCACCTGCCTGCCTTGTCAGGTACTATTCCACGCGATCGTGCTAGGCGGGACGCTAGGGGTGTCCTGCACCCGAAACCCTCTATACGCGGGGCCGAACTCCCTGCCTGAGGGTGTCGGCCATTCGGAACGCACCGAGCACGTGGCGTTGATGGTTGGGTCCTGCGCGGCGGGGCACCGTGAACCGGGTCAGGTCCGGAAGGAAGCAGCCCTAAGCGGAACGCTCCGGGTGCCGCAGGGCTGCCTGACCGGAGCCGGCGACTCGGAAAGCACCGGGGGACGGACATTCGAAGGCAGGGGCACGATCATTCGGCCCGGTACCGGGTATTGAGTATTGGGTACGTGACCACCGTCGCAAGTCGCCAGTCGTCAGTCGTCAGAGCTGGCTATTGGCGACTCGTCGCTGAACGCGTACGTGGTACCCGGAACGCGGCTCGCGCAGCGAGACCTGGAGTCGTAGGCTCGTCGCATGGAACTCGATGCCGGTTCGTGCACCTTGCGAAGCTGGTCACACGAAGACGTAGGGAGCCTCGCTGCTACCGCGAACGACCGGCGTGTCTGGCTGAACATGACCGACACGTTTCCGTATCCGTATCTTCTCGAGGACGCAGAGCGCTGGATAGCCGATTGCCTCGACCAGGGCGAGCCACCGCTGAACCTGGCAATCGTTCGAGACAGCGAGCTGATCGGGGGGATCGGCGGACACCCCGGCACCGCTGAACAGCGCTCCAGCGTCAATGTCGGGTACTGGCTGGCGCCGGGCATGTGGGGAAGAGGCATCGCGACGGACGCGCTGAAACACTACGTTCCCTACCTCTTCGACACCTTCGATCCACATCGCCTGTATGCGACGGTGTTCGGCTGGAATCCGGCCTCGGCCCGGGTGCTCGAGAAATGCGGGTTCCAGCTCGAGGGTCGACTTCGTGACGCGATTCACAAGGACGGCCGCTTCACGGACCTGTTGGTCTACGGGCTGCTACGGGACGAGCACTGAGCCTACGTTCGTGGGAACGGCCCCGTCCGTCCTCGGCCCACGGCCTCGCGGGGGAGGGAACACACTCGGGCTTCGCCTCCGCGAGGGGAGGAAACGTCTGTCCCCCCAGGAGCGAAGCGACGTTGGGGGGAAAGTACCGCAGCCGAAGGCTGGGGTAGGGGGGTGGTTCCCACCACGGGACATCGCTACAGCTGCGGCCGCGTTCGGACTGGAGACCAGAGACCATCTACGTTGGTGGGAACGGCCCCCTCCGTCCCTTCGGGACACCTCCCCCAACGCTCAGCCCTGCGGCTTCGCTGCGGGAGGAAACGGGTCGCCCTACGGTCTCGCCACAACTGAGGCCGCGTTCTGGCTGTTCGCTGTCAGCCGTTAGCCGGCAGCTTCCGCAGCACCGCCCCGTACACGAATCCCAGGAGACCCATCCGCCACACCGTCTCGAGCTGGAGCGGTCTCCCGACAAACAGCTCCTCAGGCGGGGGCAGCTTGTCCAGGGAGTGATGGAGATACGAGTACTCGTCGCGTGACCCGGCCATGATTCCGACCAGCGGCAACACGGCAGCGGTCCCCGCTCGGTGCACGGCTGCCGACAGTCGCCCACGCGGCCGCCCGAGGCCAACCACCACCAGCTTCCCATCCGGCTTCAAGACCCTCTCGACCTCTGACAAGGTCTCGTCGACCGACCGGAGGTTCCGAAACACGTACGCGGAGAACACCCCGTCGAATGTCGCATCTCTGAACGGAAGCGCCTCGCCAACGGCAACAACCTTCATGGCGGTGTTGAGGGCGAGCATCTCCGGGACTGGATCGATCGCGACGACGTCCCTGTCGCCCATCACTGGCATCGCTGCGCCCGTGCCCGCACCGAGGTCGAGGATCCTGCCTCGCGGTAGGTATCGGACGCCGGAACGACGCCAGGCTTGTTCACGCCCCATCGACAAGACCGTGTTGAGGAGGTCATATCGCTTGGCGATCCCTGAGAAGACGTCCCCTTGGCCGTTCACGGCCCGATCACATCGAAGCCCACGTACGGGCGAATCGCTTCGGGAATCACGACCGCCCCGTCCTCACGCTGATGGTTCTCCAGGATGGCCAAGATCGTGCGACCGACTGCGACAGCGGTGCCGTTGAGCGTGTGGACCAGCTCGTTGCCCGACTGAGTCTTGAAACGAACGGCCAGTCTGCGTGCCTGGAAATCCGTCGTGTTCGAGCAGGACGTGATCTCCCGGTATCGGCCGAGGGAGGGGAACCATGCCTCGATGTCGTACTTCTTCGCGGCGGACGCACCCAAGTCGCCGGCCGGTATGTTCACCACGTGGTAGGGCAGCTCGAGTCCTTGCACGATCCGCTTTTCGACCCCCAGGAGCCGCTCGTGTTCGGTCCACGACTCATCGGGTTGACAGAACGTGAACATCTCCACCTTGTCGAACTGGTGCACTCGAAAGATGCCTCTGGTGTCCTTCCCGTAGGTCCCTGCCTCCCTCCGGAAGCACGTCGAGAACCCTGCGAACCTGATCGGAAGATCATCGACGTCCAGGATCTCGTCGGCGTGATACGCAGCGAGCGGCACCTCGGATGTCCCAACCAGGAACAGGTCGTCTTTCTCGACGGCATACACCTGCTCGGAGTCGTCGGGGAAGAACCCGGTGCCGAACAGAGCATGCTCTCGCACAAGAACCGGGGGCAGCATGGGTGTGAATCCCTCTTCGTGGAGGACGTCCATCACCCACCGAACGAGACCCATTTCGAGGAAGACGGCCTTGCCTTTGAGATACCCGAAACGAGATCCAGACGTTCGGACTCCCCGCTCGACGTCGATGAGGTCTAGCGACTCTCCAAGCTCCTGATGATCCTTGGCGTCGAACGCGAACGGCGCCGGTTCCCCCCATCGGTCGATCTCGACGGCATCCTCGTCTGTCATCCCTTCCGGCACCGACTCGTGCACCAGGTTGGGGACCCTGATCCACAACTCATGAAACTCGGCATCGGCCTTGTCGGCCAGCTCGGTCTGTCGCTGGTACCCGTCCGCGAGGTCCTTGGCTCGAGCGATGGCTTCCTGTTTGTCGGCGCCTTCGAGCCGGGCGATCTCCCTGCCGGCTTCCTTCTGGGTCGCCCGAAGCTGTTCTGCTTCGGTGCGGAGCGATCGACGAGAGCGGTCCAGCTCTTCGAGCCTGGAGACGTCGATGTCGCTTCCTCGAAGAGCGAGCGAGCGCCTCAGTCGGTCCGGATCCTCACGAAGAACGGCCACATCGATCATGGACCAGATGCTACAAGGAGGCAGCAGGGTGCCCGCCGGCAATTACGAAGGCTCGTTGATCCTGATCGAGATCTGCTTGACGTTGTTCTCGACATCCGCCTCGCCGGGCACCACCGCCACCGACACCGTGATCGTATAGGTGCTGCCGGGGGCAACTGTCACAGGATCGAAGTCGACAGTTGTCGACGCTCTCGGGTCAAGCGTGCTCACCCTGTCCGTGAACTGATCGACCACGGCGCCGCCATTGTCCTGGAGCGTGACCGACACGACCAAGTCCGACTCCGGCTGGTTGCCTGAGTTCCGGACGCTCGCTTCGACGACGATCGATTCGGTTGCAGGCAGGATGAGGTCCCCGTTGTCGTCCTTCACCTCCTTGGGATCCAGCTTCACCGCCGACACCTCGAGATCTCTCCGGAGGTTTAGTCCGGCGGCTCCTTGGATCGCATCGGTGATTCCGAAGACGTAGCCCAGAGGACCGGATGGGAGGAAGGCAACCTCGGGGAAATCGACGGGGAGATCGGTAGTCGATCGCAGCTCATCGACGGCGCCCATGAATGCCTCGTAGGCGGTGTCACCGGTTCGCAACTGGGCGAGTGAGGCCGCCAGCGCCTCAACCGTCGCGTCGCTCGCCGGGTGATCGACAACGCCGAGCAGCCCGGGAGCAAACGACTCCAACCCGTCATTCCACGACGAAATAGCGAGTTCGAGCGCGGCGGCTGCCGGTGCCACCGAGGACGGAACCGTCATCCCGGCGAGTGTGTCCGACTTCTGTTGAGCGTCTGCGACGTATTGGGTCAGGAGCGCCTCGACATCCTCCCTCTGCGCCGTTCTCAAATCACTGAGGATCTGCGCCTGGAACTCGCGAGCGAGATCCTGATAGGTGTTCACGGTCGAGTCGGCCTCGACCAGATAGGCGATCGAATCGCGGGTGTCGTTCCGCTGGCGGCTGACGGCAAGCATGAGAAGGGCGACAACCGTGATGATGGAGAGAACGATATAGATGCGGCGGCGACCGCGCCGCCGAGGAATGTCAGTGGGGAACACGGCGTGGGCGAGGGGGGACTTGAACCCCCACGAGCGTGAGCTCACAGGCACCTGAAGCCTGCGCGTCTGCCAATTCCGCCACTCGCCCGGGCACGGCATCGTAGCACGGTGCCGTTTGTGAAAAGCCTGCGTGGCGGTGATGCGAGAGCCTGTTCGAACCTCCGAGCGGTCCTTCGTCCGGGCCCCGTCCCTCGGAGTCTGCCCCTTCCAATACACTGTCGCCATGGGCACAGCGCGGAAGCTCGAACGTCGCATCGAGCGCATGCTCGACGGTCTCGCCGGGCTGATGTTCGGTGGCGAACTCCACGCCTCTGAGTTCGGGATCCACGTCCTCCGCGAGGCAGACCTCGCGATCGAGGAGGGTCCAGAAGGGCCCACTATTCCGAACCTGTACCGGCTCACCGTCCACACCGGACAAGACGTACCGGGACCGCTCACTCGGAGCCTCGAGGCGCTCATAGAGGAGACGGCGGCCGAGCGGGGGTGGCGCCTCGACGGACCGGCGACGGTGACGATCGACCGCTCCGATCGTGTGGCGAAGACGGACATCGCGTGCACAACAGAAACGGTTCCAGGCCCACGAATGCCATGGGCACAGCTCGTACCGGCTCAGGGGCCTCCAGTCCCCGTCACCCGCAACTGGGCCCGCGTCGGACGATCTTCAGACTGTGATGTCGTCATCGACCACGCAGAGATCAGCCGAGTCCACGCCGTGATGTGGCGAGAGGGAGGACGGGCGTGGATCCGGGACGCCGGCTCTGCGAATGGGACGCTCGTCGACGGGACTCCGGTCACCAGCAAACCAGTAGAGATCGACACGGGGGCCGTCGTGTCCTTCGGACCCCTGACGTTCGATCTCCAGATCTAGTCCCTGGGCCTGAAGTACCCCACGCCCCGATCGACGGTCTCCAGCCCCCTGTCCACGATGGGGCTTCCGAGCGGGTGTCGTGTCCTGACATCAGCCGGAGCGTGTCGCCACACCCGAATTGCTGTATGAGGGACAGAGTACGAGGTACGGGCTCCCGCTGGACACCCGGGCCTTGTATCGTTCAGGGAACAGCCGGGGAGGTCCCCGTGCCCACAATCAGGTAACACAGTATGCCGGCACTCCTGCTCCAGCTACTCAAACTCATCTACATCGCGTTCGTGTACCTGTTCGTATGGCAGGTGGCACGTGCGATCGCGGCCCACGTCGGCGGCAAGGAAGGGTGGCGGTCCAGGTCCCGCGCAGGCAACGAGGTCGTGATCGTCAAGTCCAAGACCCAGGCAGGCAAACACATCGACGTGCAGGGGCCTGTCGTACTCGGCAGAAGCCCACAAGCCGACATCGTGCTCGATGATCCCTACGCCTCCGAATTCCACCTTCGCCTGATACGACGACCCGAGGGTATCGTCGTGCATGATCTCGAGAGCACGAACGGAACCTACGTGAACGGACGCCGAGTCGGCACGCCTCTGACACTGACCCGCGGTGACGCGATCCAGATTGGAAACACCGTCCTGGAGGTCAGATGAGGATCACCTGGGCGAGCGGCACCCACATGGGTCGGGTTCGAACGAACAACGAGGACGCGCTCTACCCAGCTGCCAGCGGGAGTTCTCTCCAGACGTCTCTCTTCGCGGTTGCCGACGGCATGGGTGGCCATGTCGCCGGCGAGGTTGCGTCCTCGAAGGCGATCCATGTCGCCACATCAACGGAGGGGACACTCACCGAACGAATCCGCGCCGCCAACGAAGCGATTGTCGAAGCGGCGAGACAAGACCGCTCGCTGTTCGGAATGGGCACGACCATCACAATGGCGGAGTTCGACCCTGACGGTACGGTGACGATCGGGCATGTCGGTGACAGTCGCGCCTACCTCCTCCACCAAGGCGCACTCCAGCAGCTCACGACGGACCACACGATCGTCGCCCAGTACCTCGCCGCCGGCAAGATCAAGCCCGAGGACATCGCCAATCACCCTCACCGCAGCATGATCACCCGGGCCCTCGGCCTGGAAGGGGACGTCGAGGTCGACACGTTCACCCGGAAACTCGTTGCCGGTGATCGGCTGCTGCTGTGCACCGACGGCCTGAACTCCATGGTCTCTGATCAGCGCATCGAACGCTATCTCCAGGCGCCAACACCCGACGATGCCGTGTGGGACCTCATCGAGGCCGCCAACGCTGCGGGAGGTCACGACAACGTGAGCCTGATTGTCATCGACTTCGGATCGTGAACAGAGACGCCGAAGCGGCTCTCCTCGTGGGGGCGACCGTGATCGCCTCTCTGGGTGTCGGTCTGGTGAACCTCGCGCAGGGTGGCACCTTCGATGCCCAGGTCGCGCTCACGTTTTTCGTGTTCGCCGCTGCATTCGGGTCTTTGCACCTCGCTCTCCGGCGTTGGGCGCCGAGCGCAAGCCCTTTTCTCCTCCCGCTCGGTTCGGTGCTCGCCGCCATCGGCTTCGTCGAGGTGTACCGGATCAACCCGCACTTCGCTGGACTCCAACGGTGGTGGCTGCTGATCGCCGCCGGCCTTGCGACGCTCCTCCTCGCCCTCTTTCGAAACACGGGTGTCGCTCCCCTGCGCCGCTACCGGTACATGTTCCTCGCGGCGGCAGTCGGATTGTTGATGCTCCCCTTGCTGCCGACCTCCTGGGGGTTCCCCATCCGAGGCGTCATCGTGAACGGTTCCCGTCTGTGGACGACCCTGACCCTTGGGCCGTTGCGCCTGAACTTCCAGCCCGGCGAGATCGCCAAACTCGCCCTGGTGGTGTTTCTCGCCTCGTACCTGGCTGAACGCCAACCCGCATTGACGGAGTCCAGGAAGGTCGGCAGGTTCACGATTCCCGAACCGCGCCACCTGATCCCCGTCGTGATCGCGTCAATCGCCAGCTTTGGATTGCTCGTGTCACAGCGAGACCTGGGTGCCTCGCTCCTTCTGTTCGCCGTGTTCGTCACGATGCTCTATGCGGCGACCGAGCGGACGGCGTACCTCGCAGTCGGATCCTCCATGTTCCTCGCCGGAGCCGCGGCCGCCGCCTTCACCTTCTCGCATGTCGCGAGGAGGTTCGAGGCGTGGCTTCGACCGTTCGCCGATCCGGCCGACACCGGCTATCAGATCCTCCAGAGTCTGTTCGCGCTCGGCTCGGGGAGCCTGTCCGGCTCCGGACTCGGTGTCGGTACACCCGACAGGATCCCCGCCGCGTGGACGGATTTCATCTTCTCGGCGGTGGGTGAGGAACTCGGACTCGCAGGGAGCGTCGCTGTCATCGCGATGTACGCGCTGCTGGTCGCCGTCGGCGTCGGTATCGCGCTTCGCTCCCGTGATCTCTTCAGAAAACTCCTGGCCTTCGGCCTCGCATTCACACTCGGCCTCCAGTCCTTTCTGATCATCGCTGGCGTAACGCGACTCCTTCCCCTCACGGGCATCACGTTGCCGTTCATGTCGTACGGCGGCTCGTCGCTCGTCTCGAACTTCCTCATCCTCGCCCTACTCGCCCGCATCTCACATGAGGAACGCGCATGAACGGCCCCATCAGGCGTATCGCCGGGTTCCTGTTCCTCGCTTTCGGGCTGCTCCTCTTGAACGTCACCTACATCCAGGCAATCGCCACCTCCACGTACCGGGACAACCCACTCAACCCGCGGGTCGCCGCGTCGATCAGCGGCAAAGAGCGTGGTCGGATCGTCACCTCTGACGGCACGGTCGTGGCCCGATCCATCGCGGACCCGGGCGATCCATCCCGATTCGCACGCGAGTATCCCGAGGGACCTGTGTATGCGCAGGTCGTCGGCTACTCATCGCTGCTGTTTGGCGACGAAGGCCTGGAACGCGTCTACGCAAATGACCTTCGTTCCAGACGCGACCTCACCTTGTCGGACGTGATCAACGCGCTGATGGGACGCGACCTCAGGCCCAAGAGCCTCGAGTTGACGATCGACGACGGCCTCCAACACGCTGCCTTCGACGCCATGGGCGACAACACCGGTGCCGTGGTCGCCATCGACCCGAAGACCGGGGCCGTCCTCGCCATGGTGTCCACACCGTCCTACGACCCGGGGGTGATGCTCGCTCCCAACGCCGCCGAACTGAGAGCCGCGTTGCTCGAGGATCCCGAGGAGCCGCTGGCCAATCGTGCCGTGGCCAGGACATATCCTCCGGGCTCCACGTTCAAGGTGGTGGTCGCCTCTTCGGCCGTCGAGAACGGGATCGCCGGCCCCACGACCACCTTCGACGATCCGATTGAATTCCCATTGCCCGGCTCGACGAGCACCATCCGCAACTACGATCGAGGCCCGTGCGGAGACGGCACGACCGTCACACTCTCGGAGGCGTTCCGGAAGTCGTGCAACACGATCTTCGCGACGCTCGGACTCCAGGTGGGCGCTCAGACGCTGTACGACACGGCGGTGTCGTTCTCGTTCGACGAGCCCATACGATTCGATCTACCGACACAGGAGTCCTTCTTTCCCGATCCATCCGATCTGGATGGGCCGGCGCTCGCACAGAGCTCCATAGGTGAACGTGACGTACGTGCGACCCCTCTCGAAATGGCGTCGATTGCCGCGGCGGTTGCCAACGGCGGCAACCTCATGCAGCCCTATCTCGTGTCCAGAATCGTCGATGCTGCCGGCGAGACCGTTTCAGAGGTCACACCCGAGATCCGGACGACCGCCGTATCCGCCGCGACGGCAACGATCGTCTCGCAGATGATGGAGGAGGTTGTGGCATCCGGAACCGGCACCAGAGCCACCGTCCCGAATGTGCGCGTTGCAGGCAAGACCGGTACGTCCGACGCGTCCTCCGGCTCACCCGCCGTGTGGTTCATCGGCTTCGCTCCGGTGGAAGATCCTACGATTGCGATCGCCGTTGTCGTGCTCAACGGCGGAGAGGACGCGACAGGTGGTTCGGTCGCCGCACCGATCGCCGGACAGATCCTCAGCTACTGGCTCCAACCATGACTCACCCCGGCCCTCTCCTACAATCATCTGCTAATGGAACCAACCGTTCTCGCTAACCGCTACGAACTGATCTCGCACCTTGCGAGAGGTGGCATGGCCGACGTGTTCGAGGCACGTGACACGCTTCTCGGCCGGCGAGTCGCGGTCAAGATGCTTCATTCCCAATACGCTACCGACGAAGCCTTCGTTCGCCGCTTCCGAAGAGAGGCACAGGCTGCAGCGAACCTGAACCATCCGAACATCGTCGGCATCTTCGACTGGGGCCAAGAAGCGGGCACCTACTTCATCGTGATGGAACTCGTCGACGGCCGCTCGGTCAGAGATGTGCTCAAGACCCAGGGCCCTCTCCTCCCTCGGCGGGCCGTCGAGATCGCCTCTGAGGTCGCTGCGGCACTGTCGGTTGCTCACCGCGCCGGGGTCGTGCACCGTGACATCAAGCCGGGCAACATCATGCTCACGAAGGACGGGACCGTGAAGGTGACCGACTTCGGCATCGCGAGAGCCTGGGACGACTCGTCGGAGCTGACCCGAACCGGAGCAGTGATCGGCACCGCCACCTACTTCTCTCCGGAGCAGGCCCAGGGCGTACCTGCGGACGAACGATCCGACGTCTACTCGCTCGGGGTCGTTCTCTACGAGATGCTGACGGGGCATCCTCCCTTCTCAGGAGACTCACCCGTCTCGGTCGCGTACCAGCACGTGTCGACCGCTGTACCCGCCCCGTCGGCAGACAGTCCCGACGTCACCGCCGACCTCGACCGAATCGTGCTCCACGCCCTCGACAAGAACCCGAGCACCCGATACCAGTCGGCGGAAGACATCCGCAAGGACCTCCTGCTGTACCTGAAGGGCGAAACACCTGTCGGCGTCTCACCCGACGCCCCGACGCAGATGATGACGTCCGTGCCACCGGCCACGTCGGCACCCGACGACATCTACCGGCAGGTGCAGCAGGAGCGGGTTCAGGGCAGCCAGCTGCCCTTCATCATCACCGCGTTCGCGCTGCTCGTCGCCCTCGGAACAGGGGTCTTCTTCCTCCTCAGACAGCTTCCGTCCACCCAAGCGGAACCAACGAAGACCACCGTCCCAGACGTTGCGGGCCAATCCGTGAGGGACGCCATGCTCGCCATCCAGAACGCCGGATTCCGCGCCTACCCGAAGAACGAGCAGAGCGACACGGTCCCCGAACAGACGGTCATCGGCACCGATCCTGCGGCATTCACCGAACTCGACCCCAGCACGCAGGTTGCCGTGCTCGTGTCGGTAGGTCCGACGGCATACCCCATTCCGACACTCGAGGGACAGACGGAGGAAACGGCGAAGAGCCTCATCACCGAGCAGCAGTTCGAGGTCGGTGAGATCGAGCGCGTCCCTGACCCCACCATCCCCAAGGGTCAGGTCATCTCGCAGGATCCGAAAGCCGGAGAGAAGAATCCACCGGGAACCAAGGTGAACATCGTTGTGTCGACGGGACCCGAAACCGTCGCCATCCCCAGCGACCTCGCCGGGCGGTCCGAGGTCAATGTGACGTTCATCCTCGGTCAGCTCGGCCTCCTGTTTGAGAGCCAGCAGGAGTACTCAGATACGGTCGCTGAAGGTCTGGTCATCAGGACAGAACCTGCCGCCGGCACGATCGTCACGGTCGGTGACTCCGTCACGGTCTTCGTTTCCCAAGGACCTGAACCCGTCGAGGTTCCCGACCTGACGGGCATGACCGAGGATCAGGCTCGAACGGCGGTAACCCAGGTGGGATTGACACTTACCGTGAGCGCAGCGACGGTCGAGGTTCCTCCTGACCAGGACGGAAGAGTCGTCTCACAAACACCGGCACCGCTCGCCCTCGTGCCGCTGGGGAGGAGTGTCGAGGTCATCCTCGGCAAGGCTCCTCCACCGACAACGCTCCCCTCGACGACACCCTCCACAACGCCTTGAGTCGAACGACGGCGCTGCTCGACTGGTACGGACGCAATCGCAGAGACCTGCCGTGGAGACACACGCAGGATCCGTGGCGGATCCTCGTGAGCGAGATCATGCTCCAACAGACCCAGGCACGCAGGGTCGTCGAGCCATACGAACGGTTCATCGCCCGCTTCCCCACCCCGAGCTCGCTGGCCACTGCCTCCACGACAGATGTGCTGTCGTTCTGGATGGGGCTCGGATACAACACGAGAGCGCTCCGCCTCAAGGAGGCAGCCGGGATGATCCTCGAACGCGGCTGGCCTACCACTTCTGTGGAGATGCAGTCGCTTCCCGGCGTTGGACCGTACACGGCGGCTGCGGTTGCCTGTTTCGCGTTCGGTGAGCAGGTCGCTGCCGTCGACACCAACCTGCGTCGCGTCCTGAGCCGGTGGGTCGGACGCCCTCTGGAAGGTCCCGACCTCCTTCGGACGGCGCAGGAACTCGTCCCCGACGATGCTGCGATCGACTGGAACCAGGCGGTCATGGATCTCGGTGCGACGATCTGCCGGCCGTCGCCCGACTGCGAAGCGTGCCCCGTCGCCGACTGGTGCGAGGACCCCGGAATCTACGAGCCGCCCCGTCCCCAGGGACGTTTCGAAGGCTCGGTACGTCAGGCGCGGGGAGCGATCCTTCGGGCGTTGGTAGAGCACGACGCTGTTTCCATCGATCGGATGCGCGACTCGTTTCCCCTTGCCGACGACGCTATCGCCGCTCTGGTGGATGAACGGTTGATCGTGGAGCGTGACGGCATCCTCAGTCTGCCCTGACTCGAGAGCGAAGAAGTCGCCCTGCGGTCTCGTGACCTGCCAGCCCAGGCTCTCTTGGAAACCGAATGACGAATCGCTGAACACCTCTCCCACGGCCGGCGCAATGCGAGCCGCAAGGCACGAGGTATGGGCCGAACCGGCGCTCCTCTGAAGGACGCCGGATCAGTGCCCTAGAATGCCCGCCATGCCTAAGTCGAAGACCAGAAAGAAGAAGAAGGGCTCGAACTCACACGGGCCTGCCCAGCCGGCACCGAAACGCAAGCCTCCCTCACCGCGCTGGTATGTGATCACGATGTTCGCCGCGATGGGCGTCGGCGTCCTTCTCGTGATCTTCAACTACGTCTTCACGTTCTTCGGTGGATGGGGCCTGTGGGTTGGGCTCGCCGGTCTCGCCGGCGGCTTCCTCATGACGACGAACTACCGCTGAACTACACGCGTGTAGTTATCCCCTGAGTTACCCACACCCTGTGGATGACCCTCGCGCACATACCGTTCTTGCGCCAGAAAGCTGCACACTGTCGACCGTTCTCACGCAGAAGGCAGGGAATGGCTACGGGACGCGTTCGAGGATGGTCGCGTTAGCCATGCCGCCACCCTCGCACAGAGCCTGGAGTCCGTACCGGGCCTCGGACCGCTGCATCTCATGAACCAACGTGGTCATCAGCTTTGCCCCCGTGCAACCGAGCGGATGTCCCAAGGCGATCGCCCCTCCGTTCACATTGGTTCGTTCCCACAACGTGCCTGGGTCTTCGTCCATCTCGATCAGCCACGCGCCGATCACCGACGCGAACGCCTCATTGATCTCGAACCTGTCGATATCGGCAAGCTCCATGCCGGCACGTTCGAGAACCCGCTGCGTCGCGACCATGGGACCTTTCAGCATGGTGACGGGATCCACCCCGATGACATCAAAGGCGACGAACCTGGCCATCGGCTTCATGCCGATCTTCTCTGCGGTGTCCTCACCCATGATGAGCAGCGCCGCGGCACCATCGGAGATCTGAGAGGAGTTGCCTGCGGTGACCTTGCCGTCCACCTTGAATGCCGGCCGGAGGTGGGCGAGCTTCTCCATAGATGTGTCCCGTCGAATGCCCTCATCTGCGAGGACATCGACGCCGTCTGGACCGGCCGTCGGGACGATCTCCGATTTGAACCTTCCCTCATCGGTGGCCAGCGCCGCTCTACGGTGCGAATCGAGCGAGATCTCGTCGAGGCGTTCACGGCTGAGCTGCCACTCGTCTGCGATCATCTCAGCTGAGAGACCTTGCGGGACGAGGTCGTACCGCTCTGCGAGCTTCGGTCCAAACGGGTGCCCCGGTCCTTGCGAAGCTGTCACTCCCATCGGAATCCTGGTCATCGACTCGATTCCTGCTGCGATGGCGATGTCGTAGGCCCCTGCCATCACGCCCTGGGCCGCGAAGTGGGCAGCCTGCTGGCTCGACCCGCACTGGCGATCGACGCTGGTGCCGGGCACGGTTTCGGGGAACCCTGCGGCGAGGGCGGCGTTGCGGGCAACGTTTATGCCCTGTTCACCGGTCTGGGTGACACATCCCATGATCACGTCGTCGATCGACGCAGGGTCGAGCCCAGTTCGCCGCACGAGGGCGTCCAGCACGTGAGCGGCGAGGTCCACCGGGTGCCAGTCCCTCAGGAAACCGCCCCTTCTGCCCACCGGTGTCCGGACGGCATCAACGACGACGGCCTGGCGCATGTGTCCTCCTTGGACGGTTTGTGGAGATGAGCGGACTCGAACCGCCGACCCCCTGCGTGCAAGGCAGGTGCTCTTCCAGCTGAGCTACATCCCCGTGTCGCCATTGTACGTTGCCGAACCACCCCGGCGAACGGCCCGAACGAGCGCATCGATCGCGACCTGGTCGTTCACCGGACGATCGACACGTGTCGCTCGCACGACGTCCAAACCCTCGATCGCTTCAACGACATCGTCCGGCGTGAACAACGCCGCGGGGTTCTGCGGCCCCCCGCAGCCATGCTCGAGGTTCGTGAGATCGTGCCCCACGATGAGCAGCGTCCCGTCCGGAGCGACAGCGTCAGCGGCTCGACGCCAGATCTCTCGCCTGAGCGGTGCCGCGAGCTGCACGTAGAACTCGATGACGAAGTCGAAGGCCTGCACAGGAGGGATGTACACACCGAGATCGGCGACGACCCACTCGATGTCCAGGCCGCGATCATCTGCCATCCGCCTGCCCTTGGACAGCGCCACGTCGGAGAAATCCACCGCCGTGACTCTCCAACCTCGCTCGGCGAGCCACAAGGAGTTCCGTCCCTCGCCTGCACCGAGGTCGAGCGCTGTGCCGGGGACCAGATCTGCCGCCTCGGCAACCAGGAACCGGTTGGGTTCGGCACTCCAGACGAGATCACGTTCGGCGTAGCGGTCGTTCCAGATGTCGCGATCCATGGAGCGTGACACTACCGAACCGTGGGGCCAATCGGTCGGCGCACCTGACGGCTCTTGTCGCCATTCTGGCCGGTACTACACTCCCCCGGCACGGGCCCATAGCTCAGCCTGGTTAGAGCGCATCCCTGATAAGGATGAGGCCGGTGGTTCAAGTCCACCTGGGCCCACTATCAGAATCCCCTTGCACCGCAAGGGGATTTCGCACGTCCGGTGAGCGGCTGGCTGAGCCCGTGTCCGCCCTGAGTCCACACTGCGTCCACGCGAGCGTGCGACCGGGTCCCTCTTGATCGTCACTCCCGATCAGAGACCGCCTGAATTGGTACAGCCCCCGTTCGATGAGACCTTCGACGATTCTTTGGAACACAGGTGACCTGCCCCAGTCGTTTCTTGCCGAATCCAGTACAGCCTCGGTCTGCCTTTCCGACACCAGCGACCGACGACGGTGCGGTCACCAGGTGATGGTTTGTCCAGCTCGCCAACGACGCCACGGACGAATAGCTCGAACCCCCCTACGATTCCTCTCGAAGGGAGGTATCAGTGCTCCAAGGGGCGGTTCTGACGGTCATTGCCTATCCACTGCTTCTGGCCTGGGCCGCCTACCGCCTTGTCCGCGATCCGGCCTCCCGAGCGCGTACCTTCTCCATTGCAGTGTTCGCCATCTACTTGATCGAGGTGGCAAGGGTGACGCTGTTCCCAATCCCCCTTGACCGTGCGATCATCGATACGTACATGCCTTCCTGGGTCACACCGGCCAATTTCGCTCTCTTCGACCGCATGGGGACCACCGCGCAGGTGCAGGGCAACATCCTGATGGGTGCTCCGTTCGGCCTTCTGGCCTGGTTCGTTCTCCGGAAACGATCGACGGTCCGTGTACTCCTCGTCGGGGCAGGGACCTTCGCTGCCGTCGAACTCTCGCAGCTGCTGATCGGAATGGTGATCGGAGTGCCCTACCGCATACTCGACATCAACGACCTCGTTCTCAATACGGGCGGGGTGCTGATCGGCATCGTCGCCTTCCTGATCATCCGGCTGTTGTTTCGGATCATCGATCCTCGCATCGGAGACCAGTCAGGTCCGTACCTGAGCTATGCGCGCTCGATCATGACCCCTGAATCCACACCCGTGGCGCCCACCAGTGACAGCCACCCGTCCCTCCCGTGAGCGTGTCCACGCACATCGCTGACACGGTCTGGCCGAAGTGGCCTTCGGTCGGGCTGATTTCGTGCCTCTCACCTACACTCGCCCCATGCGCAAGCTCCTCGTGATCGCTGCCGTGGCCGTCGGCGTGCTGCTCCTCAGGCGTCGTTCTCCCCTCCCGGAAGGGACCTGGGAGCCGATTCGACACCCGTGAAAGTAGCAATCCATCAGACGGGACCCGTCGCAGGTCGTTGCGCTGAGATCCTTCTCGCAGAGGCCGACCTCACCCTCCTTGGTGTACTCGGCCAAGACCCCGAACGATCCAAGATCACCAGGGTGCGCCACCTCTCCGAGTGGGACGTTGTCGTCTCCGATGCCGTCGACGCGACCGAGGCGCTCTCGAAAGCGACCTCGGCAGGCATCCCTCTGGCAGTCCGAGGCACCGTCTCCGCGCCCGTCCGGATCCCCGTCTTCGCGGACGCGTCCCTCGCAGCGCTCGCTCGAGCCATCGCGTCGACACGCAACCCCCGGCTGGTCGCAATCACCGTCCCCGGTGCTCCGCTCCGAAGCGGGGCGCCTGTCTCGTTTCCCCCGCCCGTTGGGAGGCTCCACTCGAATCCGCGGCCGGATGGTCTGGTCGTCGCCCCCACGTCGGGAGACTGGTCGGGAATCGTCGTCGAGACGACCTCAGAAGTGGTCGGTGTCGCAGACCAGCGGGCCTTCCTCGACGCTATTGCGCTTGCCGCCGCAGCGATCGTCATGGCGACGGAGCCTCACGAGGTGGGGTTGGTGGACGTGACGTCGATTGCGGACCGCTACCTCGGCATTGCGGAGGCTGCCGGCTTGGAGATCGCTAGCTTCCGTCCGGCCACAGCTCGATAGCCGGCTCCTCGTCGGTCGAGGCACCCTCGGCTCCATGCTCCCGTTCGATCGACTCGTCCGTGAGGTCGATGGCAGGGATTTCCGCTGTCGGGAGGTCATCTCGAACAGGCGGCGGCGTCGCATGTACTTGCTGCGGAGTGCGCACGACCGGAAGGGCAGGGACATTCAACGTCTCCTCGAGTACGACGACCTCGATCCCGCCCACGACGTCTGAGATCAGGTTGTAGATGACGGCACCAAGGGTCGTGAGGCCGCTCATCAGCGCCGTCCACACCACAGCGAGGAACACGACGACCCGCAGGTACTGGTCGCTGCTCTTGAACAGCACCGTATCGGCCTTGAGTAGCGAGATCTGTTTCAGGAAACTCTCGATCTTCTGAGGAAAGCCTGCGTTCGAGACGACTGCCCACAGGATGACCACGGCGAGGATGAATACCAGTCCCAAGACGGCGTAGAAGACCAAGGACACTTTCATCACGGTCCAGGGATCGAACTTGCGAACGATACGACGAACCCGCCGTACGGCCATAGTCTCAGCTCCTCGCTTCAGGCGAGTGTACCGCCACCCGGCACAACGTCAGGGGAGGGCGCACGGCTATTCCTCCTCTTGCGGGGCGGGGGCGATGGCGGCCAGTTCCGCGCCAGCGGCGAGGTTCATCACTTTCACTCCACTTGCCTCACGCTTCTGCCGGCTGATGCTCTGGGCCGAAAGTCGAATCACGACACCTTCGGACGACACCGCAAACAGCTCTGCGCCCGCCGAGATGGCCCTCCCTGCAACCAGCCTGCCCCGAACCCGGGTCAGCTTCATCGACTTCACGCCGATACCGCCACGGCGCTGCACGGGGAACCGATCCAGCGGGACGCGCTTGCCGTACCCGCCCGAAGTGATCAGGAGGATCTCCTCCCCGTCTTTGCTGGTGGCGGCCGATATCACCTCGTCGCCTTCGCGAAGTCGGATCCCTCTCACCCCCTGCGTGGCTCGTCCCATCGGCCGGAGATCTCCTTCTGAGAATCGGATACCTTGCCCGTCACGCGTGAGTAGGAGCAGGTCGTCGGAGCCGTTGGTAGTTCTCACCGCAACGACTTCGTCGCCTTCCTGGAGATTGATCGCCACGAGCGACGAGTTGCGTGAGTCGTAGTCGGAGAAGGGTGTCTTCTTGATCAGACCCATCTTCGTTGCGGTCACCAGGAACCGGGAGGTCTCGTAGTCCCTCGTATCGATGACCGCCTCAATTCGCTCGTCCGGCTCCAGAGGCAACACAGACTGGCCCAGCACACCCTTGGCCGTGCGTTCCTTCCTCGGGATCTGGTGCGCCTTCACGCGATGCACCTTCCCCCGGTTGGTGAAGAACAACAGATACGCATGCGCCGTCGTATGTACCAGATGGCTGATCACGTCGTCTTCCCGAAGGGCGGCACCTTGCACACCTCTTCCTCCACGTCCCTGTGCCCGGTAGGAACGGGCCAGAACAGACTTGACGTAGCCGTTCGCAGACACCGTCACGACGATTTCCTCGTCGGCGATCAGATCCTCGAGCGAGAGATCGCCGTCATCGGGGATGATGTGACTGCGCCGCTCATCTCCGAACTTCTCCCTGATCTCTGCCAGGTCGGTGGCGATGATCGACCTCCTCTTGGCGGGGTCGGCCAGGATCGCTTTCAGGTCGGCGATGGTAAGGACCAGGGAGTCGTGCTCCTCGCGTACCTTCGACGTCTCGAGTGCCGTCAATCTGCGGAGCTGCATGTCGAGAATGTGGTTCGCCTGGATCTCGGACAGATCGAACCGTTCCATCAAGGCGGCCCTCGCGACCGCAGTGTCCTCCGAGTTGCGGATGACCTCGATCACCGCATCGATGTTGTCGAGGGCGATCAGCAGACCTTCGAGGATGTGCAGGCGCTTCTCCGCCTCGTCCAGACGGAATCGGGTCCGTCGTTCGATGACCTCCATCTGATGGTCCAGGTAGTACCCGATCATCTCGGAGATACTCAGCGTGCGCGGCACACCATCGACCAGGGCAACCGTGTTCACGCCGAACGTGTCCTGGAGCTGTGTCATCTTGAAGAGCTGATTGAGAACGACCTGCGGTACGGCCTCTCTCTTCAGCTCGATGACCAGCCTCGTGCCCACCCGATCCGAGCTGGCATTGCGGAGATCGGCGATGCCGGTGATCTTCTTCGAATGCACCAGCGCGGCGATCTTCTCCAGGACCCGATCATGGGACACCTGGTATGGGAGCTCTGTCACGATGATGGCCGTGCGGCCCTTGCGGATCTCCTGAACGTCGGTGACAGCCCGCATCTTCACCGAGCCGCGGCCGGTTCTCAGCGCCTCCTTGATACCCCGTGTGCCGACAAGGAACCCACCGGTCGGAAAGTCCGGTCCTTTGACGATATCGAGGTAGTCGTCGATCGGGGCGTCCGGATTGTCGAGAGCGTAGATGCATGCGTCAACGATCTCTCTGATGTTGTACGGCGGGATGTTGGTCGCCATCCCCACGGCGATACCGGTCGATCCGTTCACCAGCAAGTTCGGGAACCGGGCGGGCAACACGGTGGGTTCGGACATCTCGCCCGAGTAGTTCTCTTCGAAGTTGACCGTGTTCTCTCTGATCCCGTCGAGGAGCCTCGTGGCGAGTTGTGTAAGACGGCTCTCGGTGTACCGCATGGCTGCCGGCGGATCGTCGATCGTGCCGAAGTTCCCCTGCTTGTCGATGACCGGGTAGCGCGTGGAGAAATCCTGCCCCATGCGCACCAATGCGTCGTAGATGGCGTCGTTGCCGTGCGGGTGGTAGTTCCCCATCACGTCGCCGACCACCTTCGAGCACTTGCGGAACGTCGAATTGGGCCCCATGCCCGACTCGAACATCGAGTAGACGATCCGCCGTTGCACGGGCTTGAGACCGTCCCGAACGTCGGGGAGGGCACGCGAGACGATGACCGACATCGCATAGTCGAGGAAGGACTTCTCTACCTCTTGGTTGATGTCGATCGAAGGGATCCCCACATCGTGGCCGTCCGCCATCGCCTCTCCTTCACACGTCCAGGAATCGGACGTCTCGTGCGTTCTGCTGGATGAACAACTTGCGGGCACTGACGTCGTCACCCATGAGCGCTGAGAACACCTCTTCCGCCTGTGTGGCATCCTCGAGCTCGACTCTGAGGAGTCGCCTCCTCTCAGGATCCATCGCCGTCTCCCACAGCTCGGACGGGTTCATCTCGCCCAATCCCTTGAATCGGCTGACGTCGATGCGCCTGTTTCCGATCTCCTCGCGGAATGCGGCGAGCTCGACATCTCCGTCCAGATAGGTGACGTTCTTGCCTTGCTTGACCCGGTAGAGCGGAGGCTGCGCGATGTAGACATAGCCGGCTTCGATCAGCGGCTTCATATGGCGGAAGAAGAACGTCAACAGCAGAGTGCGAATGTGCGCGCCGTCGACGTCGGCGTCCGTCAGCATCACCACCTTGTGGTACCTCGCCTTCGCCAGGTCGAAGTCCTCGCCGATTCCCGTGCCGATCGCCGTGATCAGGGCTTGGATCTCGGCGTTCTGGAGTGCCTTGGTCAGCCGAGCCTTCTCGACGTTGATGATCTTGCCCCGAATGGGCAGAATCGCCTGAATCCTGCTGTCTCTCCCCTGCTTCGCGGGGCCGGCTGCCGAGTCGCCCTCTACGATGAAGAGCTCCGATTCCTCGGCGTCTCGCGAGGAACAGTCTGCGAGCTTTCCCGGCAAGCTGCCCGACTCGAGCATCGACTTGCGCCGAGTGAGTTCACGGGCCTTGCGGGCAGCCATCCGGGCCCTCGCGGCGGTGATCGCCTTCTCGGCAATGGATCGGGCCTCACCCGGATGACGTTCGAGCCACTCCGGCAGCGCCTGATTGAGGGTTCTCTCGACGTAGCCCCGGACTTCCGTATTGCCGAGCTTCGTCTTCGTCTGACCTTCGAATTGGGGCTGGCGTACCTTCACCGAGACGATCGCCGTCAGGCCCTCTCGCACATCCTCACCGGTCAGATTGTCCTCTTTCTCCTTGAGGATGCCCTTCTCGCGGGCGAACTCGTTCAGCGCACGGGTGAGGGCTTTGCGGAACCCCTCCTCGTGGGTGCCTCCCTCATGGGTGTTGATGTTGTTCGCGAAACTGAGGACGGTCTCCGTGTAGGCGTTCTTCATCCACTGCAACGCGACTTCCAGCTCTCCGTCTTCGTCGACATCTTCGAAGTACAGGATGTGGGGATGAACCGGCTCCTTGCTCGCCCCGAGGTGCTTCACGAAGTCGATGAGCCCACCCTTGTACTGGAAGGCCTGCTCTACCGTCTCTTCGCCCCGTTCATCCTTCAGGACGATCGTCACACCCTTGTTCAAGAAGGCCATCTCACGAAGTCGGGATGAGACCGTCTGGAAGCTGAACACGGTCGTCTCCGTGAACGTCGCCGGCGACGGCCAGAATGTGGTCGTCGTCCCCGTGCGCTTGGCCGGCTTGATCTTCTTGACCGGACCGGTCGGTGTTCCCAGATGGAACGACTGCGCCCACTGAAAACCGTCCCGCACCACCTCTACGTCGAGGCGATCCGACAGGGCGTTGACCACCGATACCCCGACGCCGTGCAGGCCGCCCGACACCTGGTACGCGCCACTCTCGAACTTGCCGCCGGCATGCAAGGTCGTCAGGACGGTCGTCAGCGCCGACTGCTTCGTTTTCGGGTGTCGCGAGACGGGGATGCCGCGTCCGTTGTCCTTGACGCGCACACCACCATCGGCAAGGAGCGTGACCTCGATCCTGTCGCAGGAGCCCGCCATCGCCTCATCGACAGAGTTGTCCACAACCTCCCACAGCAGGTGGTGCAGGCCGCGCGGGCCGGTCGATCCGATGTACATGCCGGGTCGCCGACGAACCGGGTCGAGACCCTCCAGCACCGTGATGTCCTTGGCGTCGTAGCCATTCCGAACGCTTTGAGTCACATGATTCCTTCACAAAACAACGGCTCCGAGGCGTGGTCATCGACCTCCGCCAGAGCCTGATTTACACGCATGTAAGTATAGCCCACCAACCACCCCAACCCAAGGCCCTCGACCCACCAAAACGTCAACAAGATCCTGAGGAATCAGGCAGTCGGCCGTCTTGTCGTCTTGATGTCGATTCCCGTGATCACGTTCTCGCCGAATTCGTCCTGCAGGGCCGCGAGCAGGCTGCCCGACGCGTACCGGAGAATGGTCGCCGCACCGTGGGATGCCTCCACGGTGAGCACTCCAGAGCGCAGCATCATGGGGTGGGCCTGCGCGGACCACTGTGGTCCCGCGATCTCAGACCACCGCTCACGTATGGCGACGAAGACCCCGGTACCGCCGATCCCCCAGCGACCCAGCATGACATCGATGAGCCCTCCTAGCTGCTCGAGCCCGCTCATCGAACGCCCCCCTCCCCCACATCCCATCGCGTGCCGGAGACCGGCACGTCCTCGACTCGGGCGGTCGTGATGAACGTCTGCGTCGAAGGGAGTGCCGCGGCCAACGCTACCGTCCTCGACGCATCGAGCTCCGAGAACACATCGTCGAGCAGCAGGATCGGCATCTGGCCGACGGCCTCCGTGACCGCCTCGTGGGCAGCAAGGCGAAGGCTCAACACCAGCGAGCGCTGCTCTCCCTGACTCGCAGCCAGTCGTGCCGGTAGCCCATCCAGCAACAGAACCGGGTCGTCTCGGTGGGGACCGACCGATGTCTGTCGCCGCTCGAGGTCCGCCCTGTGCCGTCGCTCGAGGCTCTCCTTCAACCGGGTTCTCAACTCCTCCATCTCCACCTCTTCGAGCGACCCACCCCATTCCGACTGATAGTCCAGCTCGATGCGGCTCGCGGTTCCAGAAATCCGACGATAGACGTCCTCCACGTGGTCGAGGAGGAGTCGGGCGCCCCTCGCGCGCCGTTCCATCAGTCTCGCACCCACCTGTGACAATCGGTCGTCCCACACCTGGAGCGTGAAACGATCCGGACGGTACGACTTCAAGAGCGCGTTTCGCTGACGTAGTGCCCTGTCGAAGTCCTTGAGGTCGCCTGCGAACCCGGGCCAGAGCTGCGCTGTCGTGTCATCCAAGAAGTCGCGACGGTACGAGGGTCCTCGCTTGACGATATCGAGGTCGTCGGGAAGGAACGTCGAGACCCGCAGGTGGTCGAGCAGATCCGAGAACCTCGACGGTCGCCGACCGTTGACGAGCACCTTCCTCGTCGGGCCGATCGACACCTCGATTCTCGATGTCCCGTCCTTCCTCGACACCTCTGCCCGAATAACCGCCTCGCCCGACCCGCGTCCGATCAACAGCTCGTCTGGTGCTCCCCTGAACGACTTGGCCCTCGACAGGTAGGCGACCGCCTCCAAGAGATTGGTCTTGCCCGATCCGTTCGGCCCGACGAACACATTGACATCGGCGGAGGGCTCGATGCGGGCCCTTCCATAGGAACGAAACGCCGTCAGCTCGAGCCAGTCGAGCTTCATTCAGATGCGTACCGGCATCAGGAGATAGAGGAACGAAGCATCACCGACACCTCTCAGCACCGCCGGTTTCAGACCATCCGAGACCTGGATCTCCACGTCGTCGCTCAGGATCGCGGCGACTCCCTCACTCAGGTACTTCGGGTTGAACGCGATGAGTACCTCGTCCACCGAACCCTCGAACTCGCCGGGAAGGTGCTCGACTTCTCCACCCACGTCCTGTCGGGTAACGGTCATCTCCGCTCCTCCATCCCGCATGGTGATGCGAACGGGGATGTGATCCTCCGCCACCAGCCCTGCACGACCGAGAGCATCCAACAGCCCCTCCTTGCTGACCACGAGACGGTTCGGGTAGCTCTGAGGAAGCAACGACGAGTAGTTCGGGAAGTTCCCCTCGATCAATCGCAACGTGAGCGTCCCTCGTATGGACCCGAACACGATCTCCCGCGTGCCGACAGAGACCTGCATCTTCTTTGCCCCAATCGATCGCGACAATTCTCTGAGCCCTCTCGCGGGTACGAGTCCCGCTTCCTTCAACGAGAGGCCTTCCAGCTCCCGAAGCGCGAGCCGGTACGAGTCCGTGGCGACCAACCGAACACCACCCGCAGCCGGCTCGAAGAGCACGCCCGTGAGAATTGGCCTCGCCGCATCGGCCGAGGCGGCGACGGTCACCTGATTGATGGCGTTCCCGAGCGCGTCCCCATCCACATCGAGTGATCCCTCGAATGTCGGGTCGCTCAGCTCCGGATAGTCGACCGCAGGAAGCTCCCGAAGGCTGAACTTCGGGCCCCGGCCTGTAATCACGACCTCGGCATCGCCGCTCTCCAACGTCACGGCCCCCGACGGAAGCTTGCGAATCGCTTCTGTCGCGAGCCGGCCGGGAACCACGACTCTTCCCTCTTCCTGGACGTCGACATCCGCCGTGGTGCGAATGGTCATCTCGAGGTCGGTACCCGTCACACGGAGTTTCGAACCTACGGTCTCACAGAGAATGCCTTGGAGGATTGGTTGTGCGGGCCGAAGTCCGACGGCCCTGTTGGCTCGAGAGAAGACATCAGCCAGCTCATCTCGTTCTGCACGTATCCGCACCGTAGCTATCCCTTCTCTTTGTATCTATCAACGGTAGTAGTGGTAGTAGTCCTGGGGATTGAGGAAAAGTGCTCAAACACGCAGGTAGGGGTGGTGAAGGCACTGTGGAGGAAGTGTGGATAACGCCGGCGTTCGTCCACAAGGGACCATGAAGGAGAGGGAAGACGTGTGGACAAGGTCAACTTCTCCTCAGCTGCTGGGACAGAGCTGTGACTTTCTCGAAGATCTGAGAATCCGTTGTGATCAGCGTGTTGATCTTGTCGATTCCATGCATGACCGTCGTGTGATCACGCCCCCCGAAGAGTGCTCCGATCTTCGGCAGAGAGAGATCGGTCAGTTCCCGACACAAGTACATGGCTACCTGGCGGGAGCGCACCAGTGGCTGCTTCCGGCTGGGACCACGCAGATCCGAGAGTGTGAATCCGTAAGCGGCGGCAGTGGCAGCGATGATCTCCTCTGCGGTGACGGGGCGCAGCGAGGGATCCGAGGAGAGATCCTGGAGGACGTCCTTCGCAATGTCGAGACTGATCCGTTGATTGGTGAGTGCAGCGTATGCGGTGACCCGGGTCAGAGCCCCCTCGAGTTCTCGGATGTTCGCCCGGACATGCTCTGCGATGAAGTGCAGCACCTCTTCGGGCACAGGAAGCGGAGCGAACTCGGAATTCTTCCGGAGAATCGCAAGGCGGGTCTCCACATCAGGGGGTTGGATATCGGTGAGCAGGCCCCACTCGAAACGACTTCTAATCCGATCCTCGAGCGAAGAGAGGTTCTTCGGGTGGCGATCACAACTGAAGACCATCTGCTTGCCCGACTCGTAGAGCGAGTTGAACGTGTGGAAGAACTCTTCGAGCACCTGCTCCTTGCCCTCGAAGAACTGAACATCATCAAGCAGCAGGACGTCCGTCGTGCGGTATCTCGCCTTGAAGCCGTCCATCCGCTTCTGCCGGATGCCCTCGATGAACTCGTTGAAGAACCCTTCGGATGTGACGTACCGCACGAGACCGTTCGGGTTGAGCTGACGATACTGGTGCCCCACCGCGTGAAGGAGATGGGTCTTGCCGAGACCGGCCCCCGCATAGATGAAAAGGGGGTTGTAGTGCATTCCGGGCCGCTCCGAGACGGCCATGGCAGCGGCATGGGCGAATCGATTGGACTGACCGACCACGAAGTTGTCGAAGGTGTATTTGGTTCCGAGCGCTCCCTGCTGAGGTTGGACGACCGGTTCTTCGACGGGCTCGTCTTCCTCGGGTTCGAGTTCGGGGAGCCCCAGCGTGGAATCGACGATGAACTCCAGAGGCACGTGTGGGCCGAACACGGAGTGGGCTGCCTCGGCCAATACCGGAGCATGCTTCTCCTCGACCCAGCGTTGGTGGAACTCACTGGGGGCAACGACCTGAAGATGCCCGTCGGAGAGGCGGAAGGAGAGGTGAGAGAACCAGGTCTGCCAGGTGACCGGGCTGACCCGGGAACGAAGTGCGGACTCCAAGGTCTGCTCGTCCCAGGTTGTCGACTGTGGCTCTGCCACCGCTCCCTCCTCTCCATAGATCCACAGGGCTATCCACAACATGTGGACAACGCTGACCCCGAGGGCGATTCTTGTGTCTAGCTTCGCGGCACGTCGGTCTGCCCCCTCGGGGAAGTGAGGCGGGCTCAGAGCCTCCGGCGTTGAGCGAGTATATGGAACCTCCCTGAGACTCATCAAGAGCGGCAAAATCAGCGCTCGGACCCCCTCGGCCAGTTAGTAGAATCTGCCAAGTGCCTGCTCATCGCCGGATTCTCCCGGAGCCGGTTGCGCCGACAAGGGCCATGAACTCGCCAGACGACCCGAAACGGAATTTCGCGACCGGAAGAAAAACTTCGCGCTTCCGATCGAGCCGTGACGAGGCGGCCCTTTGACAACGACACCGACCCCCCGTAACCTCCCTGCGCACTTCCATTCACCCCTTTGGACGCCCCATGAAACGTACCTATCAGCCGAATGTTCGACGCAGAAAACGCAAGCATGGATTCCGCGCACGTCTCCGAACCCGAGGAGGTCGCGCGGTCATCGAACGGCGGCGCCGGAAGGGCCGCAAGCGGCTCTCCGCCTAGGTCACTGACCGGTAGGCGTCGGTTCTCGGAGGTCTTCGCGACGGGGACCCGGCGCCGACAGGGAGGAATCACGGTGATCGCCGTACGAGGTGGGCGCGATGCCGAGGTGGGTATCGTGGCGAGCAAGAAGCGCGTGGGTCCCGCCGTCGACCGCAACCGGGCGAAAAGGCGGATTCGTGCGGCACTCGGCCAGGTGACGTTGTCCGAAGGCAGCTACATTGTGGTTGCCTCACGGGCGGTGCTGACAGCATCGTTCGAGGAGATGGTGGGATGGTTGGAGACCGCGATGGAGGAAAGACGTGACTGACCAGGTACGAGGGCCGGGAGCACTCGTTGTGCGGGCGATGATTCGTGCGTATCAGCGGCTCCTCTCCCCTTCCCTGGGCAAGAACTGCCGCTACATGCCGACCTGTTCACAGTATGCCTATGAGGCGATCGGTCGCTTCGGGGTCCTGAAGGGAGGCGCGATGGCCGTCCGGCGTATCTCGCGGTGCCATCCGCTGAGTGAAGGCGGCTACGACCCGGTACCTTCGAGGGGAGACCGGTAGTGCTGGACTCACTCGCGCGCATCATCGCCGTCCCGATGAGCGTGTTCTACGACCTCATCCCCAACTACGGCCTGTCGATCATCCTGCTGACACTGCTCATCAACCTTCTGCTCTTCCCGCTGACCCTGAAGCAGACGCGATCGACGAGAGCCATGCAGGAGATACAGCCCGAGGTCAAGAAGCTCCAGAAGGAGTACAAGGAAGATCCGGAGACGCTCAACAAGGAGATGATGGCCCTGTACAAGCAGAAGGGCGTGAATCCGGCGGGGTGTCTCCTCCCGATGTTGGTCCAGATGCCCGTGTGGTTCGGCCTGTTCAGGTTGCTCAGGAGTCCTGACCAATTCATGCCGGTGGGTTCGAACATACTGGCCGCGTTTCAGAAGGGTCTGCCCAATTTCCTTGGGATGGATCTGGGTGTGACTCCGAAGGACGCGCTCAGCGCCGGCTGGGTGGGTGCGATCCCCTATCTGATCGTCGTGGTCCTCGTGATCGCGTCCGGGTGGATCCAGTCCAAACAGGTGACCCCACAAAGCAGCGACGGAACTGGGCAGCAGGCACAGCTCATGACCAGGATCATGCCGCTTCTGTTTGGGGTGTTCTCGTTCAGCTTCCCCGCGGGACTCAACCTGTACTTCGTGACCTCGAACCTGTTCAGGGTGGGACAGCAGGGCATGATCTTCAGGATGGACGGCCGTCCGGAGCCACCGCCGGTGCAGAAGAAGGAGGATGGGCCTCCCTCGGCACCTAAGAACCCGCAGGGCTCCGCGAAGAAGAGGAAGCGTCGGAGGAGGAAGTAGTCGTGGAGTGGGTGGAAGTGAGAGGACCTACGGTTGAGCTTGCTGTGCAGGCGGCCGTTGAGGAATTAGGGCTCGGATCGGCGGACCAGGTGCGCGTCGAAGTACTCCAAGAACCCGAGAAGGGGTTTCTCGGCCTGGGCCGCAAGGATGCGCTGGTTCGCGTTCAACCGAAGCCCAAACGACGCCGCCGTCCCAAGAAGAAGAGCCAGCCAGAATCTGGCAACCCTGCACCGCGCCAGAGCAAACGTCAACAGCAGAGTAAGGCCAAGGATCAGAAGCGCGAGCAGAAGCGAGAACGAGAGCCGCAGAAACCACGCGAGGAGGACAGTGCCGTGCAAGAAGAGCAAGCCGAGATCATAGGAGCCTTCTTGCGCGGACTACTGGAAGCGTTCGGTCTCGAAGGCAACGTGGAGACGCGCGTCGACGACGACATCATCTATGCAGACGTCACGGGTGGCCAGACCGAGGCTCTGATCGGTAAGCACGGCGCCGTTCTGGAATCGATCCTGGAGTTGTGCAAGACCGTCATCCAGCGCCGCACCAGGGAATCTGCACGGATCCGCCTCGACATCGGGGGATATCGAGAACGTCGCAGGGAAGCCCTTCGGATCTATGCCGAGCGCCTTGCAGAACAGGTCCTCGAAGAGCAAACCGAGATCATGCTAGAGCCCATGAACGCCGCCGACCGGAAGGTCATCCACGACGCGGTAGCGACCGTCGAGGGCGTACGCACGTACTCCGAAGGCGAGGAACCACACAGATCGGTCGTACTCTCACCCGAAGATTGAGGTTTCACGTGAAACCTGAGGTGCGGGCTTGGATCTGCGCACTCGGTGGTTCAGGCGGTACCGGCAACGCGATAGGGCAGGTCCTCGACGGCGCCCGAGGCGCTCTGTTGCAGGCGTACGGAGAGTGGATCCTGGAGGAAGGTATCCCCGCAGGGCTCCTCTCCCCCACCGAGGCAGACCGCATAGAGACTCGACACATCGAGGACAGCCTCAGTTTCCTCGTCGGATGGCCCGATGCGCCCCCCGAAACGCTGCATGACGTCGGTTCCGGGGGAGGATTGCCGGGGATCCCACTGGGGATCGTGCTGCCGGACACGCGCGTTGTGTTGGTCGAGCGCTCGGAGCGGCGGGCTCGTCTCCTGAAGCGAGCGATTCGCATCCTCGAACCGGGGAACATCGAGGTTCTGGCCGGGGACCTGGAGACCCTTCGGGACTGTGAGGCGATCACCATGCGCGGGGTACTTCCACCTGAGCAGGGCGCAGCCTGGATGCGGCGCGCGCTCAAGCCCGCAGGGGTAGGCGTGATTGGCTTGTCGCGACGTGATGATTTGGAACAGCGCCCGTCGAGCGGAACGGTCGTGAAAGTGTCGGTGCTTGACCCGCCAGCCTGGTTGCTTATCATACGACAGCGTGGACACTGATCGACACACCGTCATCGTCGCGGTGACCAATCAGAAGGGCGGAGTCGGCAAGTCGACAACGGCCATCAACCTCGCCGCGACGCTCTCCTACCAGGGAAAACGTACACTCGTCGTGGACCTCGATCCGCAAGGAAACGCGACGTCGGGGTTTGGTATCGACCGAGGGGGAGTCGCAGTATCGATCTACGATGTCCTCCTCGGGGACACGCCAATCGAGGACGCAGTCGAGGCAACGAGCTTTCGGGACCTGTTCCTGGTGCCGGCGACCATCGACCTCGCCGGCGCTGAGATCGAGCTGGTATCGATGTTCTCTCGGGAGATGCGGCTGAGGAAGGCGCTGGGCGACCTGAGGGGCGAGTACGACGTCGTGCTGATCGACTGCCCCCCGTCGCTCGGTCTCCTGACGGTAAATGCGCTCGCCGCTGCCGATGAGGTGCTCATTCCCATCCAGTGCGAGTACTACGCGCTCGAGGGTCTCAGCCAACTGATGCAGAACATCGAGCTGGTGAGCGGAAACTTGAATCCCAGCCTGCGCATCGGTGGAGTCGTGCTGACGATGTTCGACGGACGAACGAATCTCGCCGCCGATGTCGTGTCGCAGGTACGGGACTTCTTCGGCGACGTCGCCTATCGAACAGTGATCCCGCGCTCGGTACGGCTCTCCGAAGCACCGTCCTTTGGGCAACCGATCGAGGCGTTCGATCCGATGAGCCGAGGTGCCATCGCATACAGACAGCTCGGCCGGGAGTTCATTCAGCGGCATGGAGGTGCGAATGTCAACTAGGAAGTCGGGCCTCGGAAGGGGCCTGGACGCGCTGATTCCTAAGACCGATCGAACGTTCCAGCTGGTCGCGATCGACCGTATCCATCCGAACCCTCGGCAACCGCGAGAGCGTTTCGACGAGGAGTCGCTGGAATCGCTGGCGGCATCGATTCGAGAGGTCGGGCTTCTGCAACCCGTAATCGTGAACGAAGCCGAGGACGGCGCCTATGTTCTCGTCGCCGGCGAGCGGCGTTTGCGCGCTGCGCGGATGGTGGGACTCTCCGAAGTGCCGGTGATCGTCAGAGAAGGTCAGGACGACCGTCTCCTCACGGAAGCGCTCATCGAGAATCTGCAGCGTGAAGATCTCGGCGTCCTCGAGGAGGCCGCGGCCTACCAGCAATTGATGGACGACTTCAACCTGACGCACGAGGAGATTGGTGCTCGGGTCGGCAAGTCGAGATCAGCAGTCACGAATGTGCTGCGACTCCTGCAACTGCCTGCAGCGATCCAGGGACTCCTCGAGAGGGGGGCGCTCAGGGAAGGGCATGCCCGCGCGCTTCTCGGCGTGGAAGACAGGGCCTATGCAGAGCATCTCGCCAAGAAGGCTGCGGAGGAAGGATGGTCCGTTCGTCAGGTGGAGGAGGCGGCCCGAGCCCGAAGTGGGGTTGGTCGATCGACCGGGCGTCCTCGACCGGGGGCGCGGCCCGCTGCGATCATTGCACTTGAAGAACGACTTCAGGAGTCGTTGGAAACGAACGTTCATATCCGCTACGGGCCGAAGCACTCGGGCAAGATCTCGATCGCGTTCTCCTCGCTCGACGATCTGGAGCGCATCTTCAACGAGCTGCTGTAGAGGACTGCCGGGCCACGGTGACTATTGTCACTTGACGAAAAGCGAGCGACCGAGGCCGTCCCCCTGTTGGGTCTCGGTTCTCGGCAGGAGAGGCTCCTCCGTGATCGGTTCTCGGGTGCGGGGTTGGAGGTCGGGGGCCCGGGCCATGAAGGAGCGGACGATGCAGGACGCGGCCCTGGCCGGGGTTGGGTGGCCTCTGGCTGGAGGGAATCTAAGCGATGATGGTCGAGACCCCACCGAGAACCAAGGAGCGAGAACCCTTCTTGCCGGCCAAGCTCGCCTAGAGAAACTGGGAGAGCTCGGCTTCCATCGCGTGCTTCGGGCGGGCGCCGACGATTCGTCGCTGCTCCTTGCCTTCGTGGAACAGGATCATCGTCGGAATGCTCATGACGTCGTGCTGCGCCGCAAGCGCCGGTTGCTCGTCGACGTTGAGCTTGCCGATTCGGATCTTGTCGGGATGCTCACTCGCGATGTCATCGAGAATCGGAGCGACCATGCGACATGGCCCGCACCACTCGGCCCAGAAGTCGACGAGGATAGGGACGTCGCCGTTTGTGACCTCGGCGAAGTTGTCGGTGGTGACGGTGATGTTGGCCAACTGCCTGCCTCCTACTCGTGTGTTTCCAGCCACCGGCGAGCATCGATCGCGGCACGGGCGCCTGTGCCCGCGGCGGTGATGGCCTGTCGGTACACGGGATCGGCGACGTCGCCGGCAGCGAACACACCGTCGATCGATGCAGCGGTCGACCCATCTTCCAAGATCAGGTAACCGACGTCATTCATGTCGAGCGATCCTGCAAAGAGCTCGGTGTTGGGCTTGTGCCCGATAGCGACGAAGACGCCACCGATCGGCATCTCGGATACCTCGTTCGTCTTGACGTTGCGCATGCGGACGGCCGTGACCTCGTCGCCGCCGAGGACCTCCTCGAGGACGGTGTCCCAGATGACGTTGATGTTTGGGTGCTCGACAGCACGCTTGGCCATGATCGCCGACGCCCTGAACTCGTCCCGGCGATGGACGATGTGCACCTTCGACGCGAACCTGGTGAGGAAGAGAGCCTCTTCCATTGCCGTATCACCGCCGCCAACGACGACGATCTCCTGATTGCGAAAGAAGAAGCCGTCGCAGGTCGCGCACGACGAGACACCCCGGCCCCGAAGGCGTTCCTCGCCAGGGATGCCGAGCCACATAGCGGAGGCACCCGTGGAGATGATGATTGAGCGGGCGGTGTAGGAATCTGCTCCCGTCCACACCGTGAACGGGTGTGCGTCCAGCTCGACCTTTGAAACATCAACAGTGAGCATCCGAGCGCCGAAGCGCTCGGCCTGCTTGCGCATCCGGTCCATGAGTTCGGGACCGAGAAGCCCGTCCGGGAACCCGGGGAAGTTCTCGACCTCGGTGGTGAGCATGAGCTGCCCGCCTGCCTGGCTTCCCTCCAGAACGAGAGGATCGTTGCCACCACGCGCGGCATACAGCGCCGCAGTCAGACCGGCAGGGCCCGATCCGATGATGATGATGTCTTCAGTCATTGCCGTCCTTGGGCTTCCGCTTCAACCAGACCAACACGCCGGCAAGGATGAATAGTCCCCCGAACGCCGCGTACGCGCCCTCCACGGTCAGGGGAACCGAGACGGCTCTGAACACCGAGACGATCAGGAAGATGAGAGCGATCAGGGCAAGCGTTGCTGCCACGGTCCCGGCGAGCGCAAGGCGCATCCCGCGGGCGAAGCGATCGATTGTGAGCGAGCGGATCTTGGTAGCGATGTTCTCAAGGAAATCCGCGAAGCGTGTAGGCATGTCGTCCATTGAGTTCCTGAGGATAGCGAACAAGACTCAGGGATTGTCCGCGGGAATCTCCTCGAGGAAGTCACAGGTTGCTTGTTCGAAGATGAGCGCCGTCTTTGGGTACACATACAAGACGGCCGGAGTGCCGCTGTAGTCGATCTCACGTGCAGCGATCGGTTCCTCGTCCATGCGGTCGCGAGCCTCGTCCTGGCAGAGGGTGGTTGTCTCGGCGGGTGGGTTCTTTCTGAGCTCGTCCGCTTCTGTGGCGAAGAGCGGGGTTGGTGAGGCCAGCATCGCGTCGGACGCAGGCATCGTGGTGGTCGCGCGTGCGGCCGTGGTTGAAGAGCCCATGACGGGTGCTCGTGGGGCAGCCCCGGCCGAATCGGACTCCTGAGAGTACTCCAAGCCCTTGCCCGCGTTCAGGAACGTTTCCGGAGTGCCGGTCCCCCTGGGCAGCAGTACGCCGGCAACCACGACGAGGGCGGCGGCCGCCGCGAAGACCGGCACGAGTCGCACCCACCGCGACCGGGTGGGGGCAGGACGGATCGCCCGGTGAAGCCGCGCACGCTCGATGGACGTCAGGGTGGCCGGTTGAGCCTGCCCGAGGAAGGCGATCGCCGTCCGCTGTGCCTCCAGCTCGCGACTGCACTCCTCACATGCGTCGATCTCCACTCGGGCAGCGGCGAGATCCTGTCCCGACAGGCGGTCTTCTGCCACGGCGGCGATGCGGTCGATGTCATGGTCATGCATGGTCTTCATCCCTTTGATGCTCCGACACGCCCCGGAAGTTCCCGAGGAATTCGGCGAGGAGGCGTCGACCACGGTAGGTGCGCGACTTCACGGTTCCGACCGGTACCCCCATGATGTCTGCAACCTCATCCAGGGCGAGACCATCGATGTCGACGAATACGACCGCGCTTCTGAACTCCTCGGGTATCGACGAGAGTGCGGTGAGAATATCGGGGCGCAGTTCCACCGAAGTGAACTGGTCGCCGACGGAGGGATCGGGCACGTCGGATCCCTCCGGTATGGGGACTGCTTGGTGGCGTTTGCGCTTCCTGAGGTGATCGTGGCACGTGTTGATCGCCACCCTGTAGAGCCACGTGGAGAATCTCGACCGACCGGAGTACTGGCGACCTTTCCGGTAGACCGTCAGGAATGTGTCCTGAGTGGCATCGAGCGCATCCTCACGACTGCCGAGCATCCGAAGGCAGAGTCCGAAGATCCGGTCTTCATGGCGTGTCATCAACTCGTCGAATGCTGCATGATCGCCTTCGAGGAAACCGGAGAGGAGTTCTTCGTCACTGGGCAAAGCGCACCTCTCCGATGGATGTGTAGTAGCTGTCTTGCTGTTGGGGGAGTTCGGTGAGCCACAGGAGCCAGTAGCCACCGTCTCGTGCAGGCAGCTGGAGTGTGATGCTCCCTCCAGAGACGGTACCTCCGGAGATTCGGGTCCAGCCTTCGATGTCTTGATGGAACGCTGGAGACCACATCAGGCTGTACGTCGTGCCGTCCAAGACGGCCCGAGCCTCGAACGTGTTCGGAGTACCCGCGACGGCGAACACAAGGCCGACGCCCTTCTTGATCAGGGGAAGGGGCGCCGAATAGTGCTCCGTCCGCCAAGGCGTCGAGAGATCACCGTCGGTGAGGTAGTGGAGGTCGCTGTCGTGTTCAGCACCGTCGCCGTATGGGTCGAAAACCCGCACATCGAGCAGGGAGAAGTCTGAGGGTTGCGTCGTCGTTGTCGTGGAGGTCGAATTCAGCACTTGCAGGGTCGTGGAAGTTGGCGGGCGTGCCGGGAAGAGAGCAGGCGACTCCGAGCCGGCCGTCAGGAGGGCGCCGAGGGCGATGATGCCGCCGGCGAGCAGGAGCAGGATGATGGCAGGCGTTAGCCATCTCCAGGACCAGCCCTGGCGGGGTTCCGACTCGGTGATGCTCGGAGCGCCCTGAAGAGCTGCGGCGAGTCTTCGAGCGTCGAGCAGGCCGGCTCGTGCGTCGAGCAACGCCCTGTCGACGGCCGGCGACACACCGTCGACGATCTGCGACGGTGGGGCCGAGAGCGTCGTTCTTCCCGTGAGACAAGCATCCAGCGTCTCTGCGAGATCCGCAACATCCTCGAGTGACGTGGTCGCTGTGGGTCTGCGCCCGAAGCTTCCGAGTTTGGCGGGATGAGCGGCTGAGAAGAAGATCGCCGATGGATCGATCGCTCCGTGAAGGACCGACGACTCGTGGAGGGCGTCGAGCGCTCCTGCGAGACCCGCTGCGTTGGTGATGAACTCGGTCGCCGTCATCGGCTCACCCGCGTCGAGCCGATCCTGCATCGTGACACCGCCTGCCCACTCTGTCACCGAGTAGGCGCCGTCCGGCACCTCGGCGGCGGCGTAGACGCTCGCCAGGTGGATATGGGATACGTTGGCGACCGCCCGCATGGCGTCGAGGAACTGCACGCGGCGATCGGCGTCCGTTTCTGGACCCAGCACCCGGATGAGCACGGGCCGGTCGAGCGAAGTATCCGTCGCGAGCCACTGCTCGATGTCGCCATCGCGACCGAGCCGTTGTTCGAGGCGGTAGCGGGTTGGAAGGGGCGGCGGCAGGTCGCCTCCTCTCGACGGATCTCAGAACACTACAAGCGTCATGTGCCGCTGCTGCGCAGTATGGCGAGCCGCTCATCGAGGTGGGCGAATCCCTCGGTGAGATAGAGGTTGGACGCGACGTCGTTGTTGCCCAGCGTATTGAGCAGCATCTGGCCGGCGCCCTGACGCCGGCCCCACCGAATTGAGGCTCGGACCAGTGCTCGCCCGATACCCCGACCTTGCGCGCTCGGCGCCACTGCGATTCGCTGTAGGTAGCCGGTACTCGCACCTGCACCGACGATGGAGAAGCCGAGCAGATCGTCATCGCGAACGGTCAGTACGACCGACGAGGGAGTTGCCGTCGTCGCTTCACTCAATCCACGACTGTCGAGACGCCAAAAGGGGTCGAATGCCTGGCTGTCGACCGCCTGAACCTCTGCCCAGTCGACCTGCCACTCTGTGTCTACGGGCATGTCTGGGTCAGGAACATCGAGGCCGAGATCTCGAGCGAACACATCGAGCCACTCGAACGTCTCGAAGCCTGCGGCACTCCACAGCCGCACCGATGAAGAGGGGAGTGGAGGCGACATCACAGACGGGGCACCAAGGTCCAGCAACTCGAAGACACACATCTCCAAGAACGCTGAGGAACCACGAACCATCGTGAGGTGCGCGTCGGAGACGTCTGCGTTCCACGGCCGAGCCACCGCCTTCGAAAGCCCGTGCCGGAGCACGACCGTGCCTGGCCAGTCGCCTGTGTATCGCACAACGGTCCCCCTCGCCACCGCCCAATCGTACCCTGGCCTCTATCCCGTCTGCCAAAGTAGAGACATGCGCGTGCTGCTGGTCACTCATGAGGCGATGCTCCATCACGACACCGGTCCTTGGCATCCTGAGCGCTCCGAGCGGTTGGGGGCTGCGATCAGAGGTGTGCGAGCTGCGAAGGGTGACGTGGTCGACGTCGAGGCGCCGATGATCGACCCGACGTTCTTGATGACCGTGCACCAGCCCGACTACGTCGAAATGGTCAAGCGGCGGGTGAGGGACCGCCGTGTCGATCTCGATCCTGACACGCCTGCAGGTCCGGGAAGCTGGGAGGCAGCGCTCCGTGCCGCCGGTGCAGGGATAGCGGCTGTCGAGCATCTGAGAGAAGGGCGCGCCGATGTGGCCTTTCTGGCCATCCGGCCTCCCGGCCATCACGCGCTGGCAGATCGGGCGATGGGATTCTGTCTGTTCAACAACATCGCGATCACGGCCCGCCTGCTCGCCGACGAGGGCGCGAGGGTCGCAATCGTGGACTGGGACGTCCATCATGGGAATGCGACACAGGACACGTTCCTGATGGATGCCGACGTCCTGTACGTGTCGCTGCATCAGTTTCCCTTCTACCCAGGGTCGGGGTGGGTGGAGGAGGTCGGCGTAGGGCCCGGTGCGGGCCTCACGGTGAATCTGTCCGTCCCCGTGCACACGGCCGGCGACGTCTATGTGGAGGCATTCGACCGGGCCGTCAGTCCGATCCTCTCGCAGTTCGACCCCGACTGGGTGCTGGTGAGCGCCGGATACGATGGGCACGCCAAGGATCCGTTGGCGGACGCATCGCTTGTGGAGACCGACTATCAGATGATGGGGGCTGCGGTGCGGGCGGCCGCACCTGATCACCACCTGATCCTGTTCCTGGAGGGCGGCTACAACCTGGGAGCGATGGAGCGGTCCATCACGGCGACGCTTGCCGGGATCGGCGGCGAGGAACCCACGCAGGTGCCGGGGACTTCTCCCAAAGGGGCGTGGCGGATTCTGGATCTGCTCATCGAAGCGCACGCTCGATACTGGAAACTCTGAAGTCAAGAAGTCGCTCGCGGAGCCGATACACCTTGTGCTGAGAGGAAGTGAGCATGGCCGTTCCCATTGACGAACTCCTCGCAAAGATGCGAGAAGTGGACGCGTCCGACCTCCACCTGAAGGTCGGGTCACCACCCGTGATGCGCATCGATGGCGAGCTACACCCAACCAGTCTGCCCGATCTCACACCGGCCGACACCGAGGCATTCGCGAACTCGCTCTTCTCGGAGATGGCAGCAGCGGAGTTCCGCACCAAGGGTGAGGCGGACTTCGCCTACGGGCGATCCCAGTTGGGGAGATTTCGGGTGAATGTGTATCGACAGCGCGGGTCGGTGTCGATCGTCATCAGGCGTGTCCTGTCGGAGAGCCCCGGCTATGTCGAGCTCGGACTTCCACCAGTCCTCGAGAAGCTGGCACTGGAGCCCAGGGGCCTGGTGCTGGTCACCGGTCCAACCGGATCGGGAAAGACGACCACCCTCGCAGCGATGATCGATCACATCAACAGCACGCGGAAGGTCAACATCCTCACCATCGAAGATCCCATCGAGGTGCTGCACACGGACAAGCTCGGAATTGTCTCGCAGCGGGAGATCGGTGTCGATACCGAGAACTTCGCAGAAGCGCTGAAGCGCGTTCTTCGTCAGGATCCCGACGTCATCATGATCGGCGAGATGCGAGACGCCGAGACGGTCAGAGCGGCGCTCAAGGCGGCCGAGACGGGACACCTCGTTCTCTCGTCGCTCCACACGATCGACGCCACCGAGACGATCAGCCGAATCGTCGACTTCTTTCCGCCGTACCAGCAGAAGCAGGTTCGACTCTTGCTCGCCGGCATGTTGAGAGGTGTCGTCAGCATGCGGCTGGTGGACAGGTTCGACGGCCACGGACGAGTGCCCGCCGTAGAGGTGCTGACCATGAACGCAAGGGTCTTCGACCGGATCGTAGACGAGAAGAACACCCATACACTCACAGACGTGATCAAAGAGGGCGAGTTCTACGGAATGCAGTCCTTCGATCAAGCGATCCTCGGGCTCTTCAAGAAGGGAACGATCAGCTATGAGGCTGCGCTCGGCGCTGCGAGCAACCCCCACGATTTCAAGGTCAAGATCGAACAGCTTGGTCTCGTGAAGACCTGAGGTGGAGTGGGGCAACTGGCCGGGGACGGGCGCCAGGCGTCCCCGGCCTATCCTGACGCCGATGATTCCTGAACGGCTCGGGTGGCTTCTCGATCCTGCTCGCACTCCACTCCAGGTATCTCGGCTGTTTCTCGATGCCGGGTTCCACCTCTATCTCGTCGGGGGATCAGTGCGCGATCTGTTGCTCGGACGGGTGCACGCCGATCTGGACTTCACCACTGAGGCCCGGCCCGAGCAGATACTCGAGACCGTGGACGGATGGGCGGACGACACATTCACGGTGGGCGCCCAGTTCGGCACGATCGGCGTGCTGAAAGGCGGTGTCGTGCACGAGATCACCACATTCCGTCAGGAGGTCTACCGGGATGAGAGCCGCAAACCGACCGTTCGGTTCTCCGACGACTTGGTTACCGACCTCTCGCGACGGGATTTCACGGTGAACTCTGCCGCACTCGAGCTCCTGCCCGAGCCGCAAATGATCGATCCGTATGGCGCCCTCGCAGATCTCCACAAGCGGATCCTCCGGACACCGATCGGTGCAGAGATCTCCTTCTCCGACGACCCACTGAGGATGCTGCGACTCTTCCGGTTCATGGCGACACTCGAATTCGACGCGTCAACCGAGGCACTCCACGCCGTGGGGGTCATGCACGACCGGCTGCGCGTGGTTTCAGCAGAGCGAATCCGCGACGAGCTGTCACGACTCCTCGTCGCTCCGGCGCCCGGAGAGGCGTTGGCAGCGATGGTTGACAGCGGGCTGGCGGCCGAGTTCCTTCCGGAGGTGGCTGCACTCGAAGACGCGAGAGACCCGCTGCAGCGACACAAGGATGTCCTTGCGCACACACTCGCGGTGGTCGACAAGTGCGAACCGAACCTTCGGCTGCGCCTCGCCGCACTTCTGCACGACATCGGCAAGCCGGAGACGAGGCAGTTCGCCGACGGTGGTGTGTCGTTCCATCACCACGAGGTGGTCGGCGCCCGATTGGCGCGAGAACGTCTCCGTGTTCTGCGCTTCCCGAAGAGCGAGATCGAGAGCGTGTCCCGCCTGGTCTTTCTCCACCTGCGGCCACATACGTTCAAGATGGGATGGACCGATTCCGCCGTCCGGCGGTACGTCAGGGACGCCGGGCCGCTGCTCGACGACCTGAATCAACTGGTGCGATGTGACGTCACGACGAGGAACGAGGCGAGAGCACGGGCCATCCAACAGAGAATCGACGAACTCGAAGTGCGAATCGCCGAGCTACGCGCAAAGGAAGCCATCGATGCGCTCAGGCCGCCGATCGACGGAAACGGCGTCATGGCGTTCCTGGGAGTCCAGCCAGGTCCTGTCGTCGGCGAGGCGATGAGGATGCTGACCGAGCATCGCATCGACCACGGTCCCTACACCGAGGAAGAGGCATATGAGCTGCTCCGACAGTGGTGGGAGAGGAGAGAGGACTGAGTGAAGCTCGGTCCGTACTTCGGAACCCGGGCTGCGCCGGTCGTACCCCGTTCCCGGCAGTCGGGGACACCACGAGCGTCAGCTTTGCATAGTCATGCAACCATGCGTATAGTCACGTGTTCATGGCTGTGTCTGTTGCGATCCTGGGCGCGTCTGGCTACGCGGGTGGTGAGCTCGTTCGACTGATCGATGCTCACCCTTCATTCGATGCGGTGTATCTCGGGGCACACTCGGCGGCGGGGAGCCGCCTGGACGAGGTGCACCCCCAACTCACACGAGGCGATCGCGTGCTCGGTGGGATCGATCCGCCATCGGTTCCCGATGTCGATCTGGTTCTGATGGCACTCCCGCATGGTGCGTCTACTGAGCCAGGGGTCGCCTTTGCCGACAGAGGAGTTCGGGTCATCGATCTCGGGAGCGATTTCCGGTTGGACACACCCGACCGATATCTCGATGCGTATGGGGTGATCCATCCGGCCCCGGAGGCGCTCTCCCAATGGGCGTACGGCCTCCCGGAGCTCTTCGAGGTGGCGAACGCTCGCCTCGTTGCCTCGCCTGGCTGCTATCCCACGGCCGCGTTGCTGGGTCTGGTACCTCTCGTGAGGGCGGGGTTCGTCGACGCTGGACGAATCGTGGTCGACGCGATGTCCGGGCTTTCAGGAGCCGGCAGGTCACTGAAGGCGGATCTTCTCTTTGGCTCGGTCGCCGAGGGTGTTCGAGCCTACGGGGTCGCGTCGCACCGACACCGGCCGGAGATGGAGATGGGCATCGAGAGGGCGACCGGCGTCGACGCAACGGTCGTGTTCACCCCGCACCTCGTACCGATGCTTCGGGGCATGCTGGCGACAACGACCGTTCCGCTGCTGCGTTCGGCGTCGCGTGCGGAGCTACTCGACATTTTGGCCGACGCGTACGCGGGGGCCCCGTTCGTGGACGTCGTCGGTGAGTCACCGCAGACGCGCTGGGTCGTTGGATCCAACAGGGCCATCGTGACAGCGTTCGTCGACCAGCCCTCCGGGAACGCGATCATCATCTGTGCGATCGACAACCTGCTCAAGGGGGCCGCCGGCCAGGCCATTCAGGCGGCGAACCTGATGCTCGGACTGCCGGAGACCGTGGGCCTGTCTGCCGCAGGGTTGATGCCATGAGAGGAGTGACTGCTGCCCGAGGGTTCGTCGCCGGTGGCGTCGCTTCGGGCATCAAAGATGGAGGGGCACTCGATCTCGCGCTGGTCGACGCCGGGGCTTCGGTCGTATCTGCAGCCGTCTTCACGACATCGCGGGCTCCTGCGGCGCCGGTCATCGTCGCTCGCCAGCGGGCCAGACGGGGCATGCTGCGCGCCGTTCTCTTGAACTCGGGATGCGCCAATGCCGCCACGGGCGACGAAGGAATCGCTGCAACGAGAGCGATCACCGAGAAGCTGGCGGCTCGGCTCGGATGTGAACCGGACGATGTCCTGCCGTGCTCGACGGGGCCAATCGGCACCAGATTGCCCGTCGAGACCATCCTGGCGTCTCTCGACAGGTTGGTCGCGTCGACCACGGACCAAGGAGGTGATGCGGCGGCCATGGCAATCATGACCACCGACACGGTGCCCAAGCAGGCGCATCTCGCCGTTGACGGGTTCATCGTCGGCGGCATGGCCAAGGGTGCGGGAATGCTCAGGCCTGATATGGCCACCATGCTCTCGGTCATCACGACCGACGCAGTGGTCGAGCCCGACGTCCTGGCCGACGTGCTGCAGCACGCTGTCGATGTGTCGTTCAACTCGTTGAATGTGGACGGATGCATGTCCACCAACGACACCGTTGTGGCGCTTGCCTCGGGCGCGTCCGGCATCCGTCCGTCCGGCGACTCCTTCGAGCGGCTCCTCACAGAGGTGTGCATCGATTTGGCGCTCCGGATGGCCAAGGACGCCGAAGGGGCGTCGCGCGTGGTGACAGTCGTGGGGGGGGGGGCCGGGGGCCCCCCGCCCCCCCCCGGGGCGGGCGCCGCGGGCCCCGAAAGAGA